>Ga0209716_1000010_pt1 | contig 172688 bp, 174 predicted proteins | sample COGITO_mtgs_1205_FD_184811 | JGI IMG/M metagenome (GOLD analysis project Ga0209716, IMG submission 184811) | Pelagic marine microbial communities from North Sea - COGITO_mtgs_120531 (SPAdes) (version 2) | ecosystem: Environmental > Aquatic > Marine > Epipelagic ... | reverse complement strand
AAGACGGACTAAGCGGAGATTTACTCGCCATAGACCTTAGACAAGCTTTATTCCACCTAGGGGAAATCACCGGAGAGGTCACGAATGATGAGCTGTTAGGGAATATCTTTGCTAATTTCTGTATCGGGAAGTAAAGTTGCATTTCCTTAGCTTTCGTTAAGTATCATTATTACTCTGAAGAAATTTTAAGTAAGGAAGCACTTGTTAAACTAAGAGGCTTTGAAAATAGAGTTAGAAGTACTCCTAAAGGATTTAAAAACTATGAGGAATTTGCCTTTGCCAATAGAAATGCTTCAAGTTTTATATCAGAGTTATGTAATCAATTAGAGGAGACTGATAAGATTCTTAATGATTGGGATAACTTAGAAAAAGGAAATCTCAATTTAATTAGAGTAGCTACTTGGTTCTATAAAAGAGAGGATAGTTTTAATGGTAAAAAACGAGGAGATTGGGATGCTGTTTTGGGTTTAGTTGATATTTTGGAAGAGCTTAAAACAAAAAAAGATAGTCTGTTAGGACAAAATGCAAATGAAATAATTGAATATAAAGCGTATAATATTTACAAAATAAATAATCCTTTACTAAACGGAACTGAAGTTGAAGTAAAAAAGCACTTCATTTTTGATAAAGAGCTTAATATTATAAGAACAGAAGATTAAGAGATGTTAAGTCAAACAATATGATTTTTGCAAAGACATATAAAGGTAGTTGGTCTTACGTGACAGATGTATTAGGCTTATAAACTTAGTTAAAAAACACATTTAATTTTACAAAACAATACTTATGAAAAAAATTACTTTTTTATTAATCGCTCTAATCCCTTTATCTGTTTTTGCACAGATAGATATTGAAGAAAAACCTGAAAAGGAAATATCTAAGGTAGCTTACGATGGAAGTTTTCCTAAGCTATCAATCGGAGTGAAAGATGAAGTTGCAATGGGACTTATAGGAGAAAAAGTAACATTACTTGAAGTTTCCTATTTTGATGTTAAGCTTGAAAACGGAGACAGAGCTTCTTTTAAAGACGAAGACAACTTTAAAAATAAAACCTATGAGATAGTTGCATATGATAAAGATATTTATCCAACTTATACAATTAAAAGTGAATTAGGAACTTACAAATGGAAGGTCTCTTCATCAAGTAAATATATTTTCAACAAGTATTTAGATGTAATTAAAGATAAATTAAATGGAAAAATTTATGTTCCATTACATAATACAAATGAAGTTGAATCATTAAACGGCACAAAGGTCAATCTTGATGGCTCTAAAGAGTATACCATAACTAAAGTATCTTTTACAAAATTTATGTTTGACTATGGAATTAAAGTAACTATTAATGATGACTTTGAATTAAAATATCCAACAGGGGATTACGACCAACCAAGAAATTTTAATGGTGAAAGGTTCGCTCCTGCTGAAGGATGGATTAATCTTAAAGGTGATGGTATGATTGCTTTAGATAATATTTTAATTGAAAAAGAAATTTTTAAAACATTCAAAACAAATAATGCTAATTATATTGAACAGATAAGAGCTGAAGAAATCAAGATTGGTATGACTAATCAGCAATGTAGATGGGCTTGGGGAATGCCACAAAAAAGTTTTGGAAGCCTTGCAGGTTATGATGAAGTATTTGAATGGGGAGGTAAATCATTGTACTTTAATGATGATAAATTAGCATTAATTAGGTAGTAATAAAATGCAAAGACCAAAAGGAAGCCCAAACAAACTTACTACAGAAGTTAAAGAGCAGTTTAAACTATTCCAATTTTGAATTAATAGAGTCAAGCAGCTTTATCATTTCATCATATTTTGCTTGCTCATTTGAATGCTGCTTAATGTGTTGATGACGAATATCAGTAGGAGGGTTTTTATAATCCCTAACAAATGAAGAAACTATACCAATAGTGGCTAATGTTCCAAAGAACAAACAACCCATAATGAATATTGTTGTATTAATAGCTATGGTAGCTAATGGGTCTTTTAGATAATTCTTAATTAATTTTCTCATAACCCCAAATTACAAAAATATGCCAAGACCCAAAGGAAGCCCAAACAAAATAACAGCAGAAGTCAAAAACAAGTTGCAGGGAGTAATGGATGATGTCGTGTCTACCTTAGACATAGACAGTATGACAACTGACCAAAAACTAAAGATGCTACAAATAGGATTACAGTATCTACTCCCAAGACTCAAACACACGACAGAAGAGTCAAGTGAAGATAAACCACTCTTTATAGAGGTTGACGTTATTGACAGGGATGAAGAAACAGGTGAGTGGACAAGTGAGATTTATCCTTTAGAAAAGAAAATTAGTTAGGATTGCAATCAACAGTTCCAACTCAATTTAATTTACACCAAACGAATATACAGATTGATTAGTATATGCATTGTTTTGTCCTGCATAAAGAAATGCGTATTGCCCTTGTTTTAATTGAGTTCTTATAGTAAATGTTCCATCTTCATTTTCATCCCATTCAAAGTAAATATGATATTTAGGGTCTACTGAAAGATTCAAACCAGTATAAATATCTCCACTACCTGTTTCCAGCCAGCGTCCTTTTCTTTTGTGTTCATTAAACTTAACTAAAACAAACTCTTCGGGAGATTGAACAGAACCCCAAAATTGTCCAATCTGAATAGTGCTTCCAGCAGTTTGTCTGATTGTTAATTTAAATTCAGCTTTTTTAGACACGTTCATTCTAGCACGAGGCTTTGCCATATATGACTTCATTTTTATTTTTGCTATACCATAAGTTAGTCCAGAAGCAAATGCATTATTCTTTGTTTTAGTGAATTTCTCAGGGTATAATTTTTTACCGTTATAAGTAAATCCTTCTTGGGCTTGAATGATACTCGTTGAGATTACAGCAAGCAATAGTAATAGCTTTGTCATTAAGAAAATGTTTCCCTAAATATAAGAAATCCTGTCGACCTTAGACAGACAGACAAACAAATTTTATGATTGTCTTTCGCAACCATATAATTACTAACTAAACTTCGTAGTACAGAAACCACAGAGAAAAAGCACGAAGATTTACCTCTCTTTGTAGATTAGCCTCTGTAGCACTTAATATATACAATAACTAATGAAATTATCCAATAAAATTTTAAAGGTAGAAATATAAAATACTATAATTAGAAATATAAACCCACTTAAATAATAGCCAAATAAAGATTTCAAAAGATTTATTGACCTTTTACCTTCAAAACAATTTGATATTGCCCAAATAAAATAAAATGATACCAAAACAGCATTTAATCCCACGTATCCTATTGTAAAAGTTGGAAACTCAAAAAAACTAGATAAACCTGAAATAAAGTGAAAAGGTATTAGTAATAATAGCTGAACAGAGAAAATATAAAATAAAGAAACAGCTATCTCATAAATATTTTTTGTGTTTTTTAAAAATAGGACTCTGAAAACAATAGTCAAAATAATGATAAAGATTATATATACATACTCAATGTTTTCGTTAAGAAAAGGACTGACATTATATTCTGCTTCTTTATCGCCATAATCATCGGTAATCTGCCAATAAAAAAATATTACATCTGTATATGAAGAAGCATCATAACCATAATTTTTTTTGAAAACATTATATAATAAAGAATTTGAGAGTGAATAAATGATAACTGATATTATTAAAAAAAGGATTGGTTTAGTTACAGCTCCCCTTTTTTGATATAGAAATCCATTAATTGTTTTTGAGGGTTTTAATAAAATCTGGTAAGCAGTATATAGATAACCTTTTTCAAATAAAAATTCGTCTTTTATTTCTTTAATGATGTATTTAGCATTAATTCTTGCGGGTTTTTCCGAATCCAAATCCTTCATACCACTAATATAAAAAAATCTATCCTTAGTGCATATTATAATTATATATTCACTACCAAGAACACAAATAAGAGGTATTAGGTTACCACTAAAATCTGACCTTACTGTTACAGCTCTCACTACACTATGTACTACCTAAACTACGTAGTACAGAAACATCAGAAAAAAAGTACGAAGATGAGCCTATATTTATAGAAGTGTTTGAACGTAAAGAAGGCGAACAAGAAGCAAAGAATTGGCACGATAATTTTGAAGTTACGTCAACACATAAAATTGAACCAATGTTTGACAGAAAGTAGCAAACATATTACTCAACATTTCTTCTGTACTTTGTAGGATCTGGTGAGGTATCTTTTGGCCATCTCTTCAACACTTTTTCGCATCTTACCCACCCTACAATTTTACTTTTTTCAGGATCACTTTATTGTGATATTGTTGTAGGATAATACAATACACAAGACAAATATTTGTATTACAGTGCTTTGTGTTTAAGTATGTATTTCTGTATCGGAAAGTAGTTTACTTTACATTAGTACGTAGAAGAAGTAATAAGTTTAGCCTATTTTTATAGAGTTGCTAGTACACAATTAAGAAACTGTTGAGCTTTTGATGTAACGAGAAGGGATAAAGTTAATCTATCCTTCTAATTAGAAACTATTCCTTCTTTTGTCGGTATAAAATTGTTCTTCTATTGTTATTATCAAACTCAACTTTATTTGGATTAAGTATTTTAAAACGATTTATCTTTTTACTCGTTCTAACTAGCTCCTACAAAATAGTCTCTGTTTTTTCATCATAACCAATAATCTCTATACCCGTCCTGAAATCTCCTGTCTGGGTTTCATAAATCAAAAGACCATCTGTAGCAATAATGTTAAAACAATCGGCTTTATCTTTATCACACCACTGACCATCTAAAAATTCGCTACTGTTGAAATTCTGAGCCGTTAATACTAAACTAAAGAGAAGGAAAACTTTAAAAAATATAATTCTTAGCATCATCAAATTGTTTATGGTTACCTCAATTTGGTGATTTTTTAACAATACCTGAAAACCTATGTGATGTAATTATTGACAAGTAGGCGATGAATAGGAAAATATTGTCTCCAATTTCTGTGTCAAAAAACATTAAATCAGCATCCTATTTTGTGGTTGTTTAGCAATAACTTGAAAACTAATGAAAACAAAAAAAAGGCGGTTGAGCCAACCATAGCCTACCTACCTTTTAACAAAATAGGGTGTGAAGCCCTATGGGACAAAAGTAGTCATTCTAAACTTAGCCCCAAAGAAAGCAGACTGCAAATAAAAACCGATTCCGGTTTATTTTTTAACTCAACTAGTAAGACGCTCTTTTAGATGGATTTTGTAAATTTATTTTAAACTTTAAAGATGAAATCACACTTTACTATTCTCTTATTATTGAGCAGTTTTGCGATATTCGCACAACGCTTTGATATTGTTAGTGCAGCATTCGAAGGAGAAGTAATTCCAGTAACAGGAGAGGTTTTTATTGATGTACCCAAAAAAAGCATTGCCCTAAACATTAACAATAAGGAAATGACGATCAATAAAATGACCTTTAAAAAGGGCGATGTTGGAGAATTATTGTGTTTTAAAGAGAGTATTGAGGTTAAACAAAGATTTAAATTTTCTCCCAATAAAGATAAAACAGGAGATTTACGCAAAGTTTCCCATATTATGACCTACACCACGGTGCGTGGATTCTCTAATAAAAGAGCTGAATTTATTTATCATCTAATTAAAAAAGGGAATTTCTAGCGAAAACTAGATCAATGGTGTAAACGGATTTTAAACTTCGAATAGCACACCTATATCCACCCTTTCGCGAAGTAAATTCATTTTGCGTTTAAGGTAATCTAACTGGGCTTTATCCCCTTTAAACTTGACTATTCCTACAAAGTTTTTAAAAAGGCTTCCTATGCACCTTGAATCCCCCACAAAGGGTTTAAGCTGTCCTAAAAAACTACTGATAAAGTTTTTCCAAGCAAAATCACTACTGGTATTGTCTTGTAGAACATCCCCCACTTCTTGCAAAAAAAAATGTGATTGATTTGAACAATTACGCAATACATAAGCTCCCCTAACATTCTCACTAAGGTAAGTGTCGAGTTGATGCTGCATTAAAGCAGTACAATGGCCTTCGGCCAAAAAGAGGTACAAGCCTTCTGTGGTATTAAAAACAAAAGAATGATCCCCTATTGTGTGCAATAACCAACGGGACAATCTTTTTTGCCCTTCACGCGAAAGCAAGAGTTTTTTTTCTCCCTTACTTGACTTAATTACAAATCCACAGATCATAAGTGATGGTGTAAAAATAGGGGCCAACTGGCCCCTATTTTTTTATTTAAAGCAAATCAAAACGATCTGCGTTCATGATTTTATTCCATGCTTCTATAAAATCGCAAACAAACTTGCCGTTGTTATCGTTTTGCGCATAGACCTCTGCAATGGCACGTAGCTCTGAATTTGATCCAAAAACCAAATCGGTTCTTGAAGCAGTTCTCACATTCGCCCCAGTGCTGCGATCCTTTGCTTGATAGCTATTGTATCCTGTAGGAGACCAACTTACTTCCATCGATAGCAATGTTTTAAACCAGCTGTTATCTAACTTCCCATTGGTCCAAACACCATCGCCAGATTGTGAAACTCCCATGGCTCTCATCCCCCCAACTAAAAGGGTCATCTCTACCGGAGTTAAACCTAACAATTGTGCTTTATCCAGTAGAATTTCTTCTGGACTCACGGCAAATTCTTTTTCGGCATAATTTCTAAAACCACACGCTTTAGGCTTTAATAAATCAAAAGAATCAACATCGGTTTGTTCTTGAGATGCATCACCTCTCCCAGTGGTAGTAGGGACTTTTACCCCAGAAGCCATTTCGATTCCTACTGCACCACCTAAAACGATCACATCAGCGATAGAAGCGCTATGCTTTTTGGCGAAGCCATCATAAACCCCTAAAATTTCTTGTAGGGCTGCGGGTTGATTTACGGCCCAATCCTTTTGAGGGGAAAGTCTAATTCTAGCCCCATTTGCCCCTCCTCTGTTATCTGAAGAGCGGAAGGTGCTCGCACTTGCCCAAGCGGTCTCCACCATTTGTGCAACGGATAAGCCAGCAGCAGCTAAATCTTGTCGAATCGCCTCTTCTGTGGCGGCAGAAAGTTGTTGCCCCGCCGGAGTGGGATCTTGCCAAATGTACTCTGCAGGCTTGTAATCTCCGGTAATATAACTTGATTTTGGCCCCATATCTCTGTGCAATAGTTTAAACCATGCTCTTGCAAAGGCTTCGCCAAAGGCGTCTGGGTCACTTATAAAATCTTCACATACTTTGCGATAAGCAGGGTCAACTTTGAGCGACATATCTGCAGTAGTCATCATAGGAAGTACCTTTTGATCACTGCCATCTACTTGAGGAACCATGTCCTCTTCGGCACAATTAATAGGGTGCCATTGATTTGCTCCTGCAGGACTCTTTTTTAACTCCCATTCATATTTAAAAAGCAAGTCAAAATACCCCATATCCCATTGGGTAGGATTCGTTGTCCATGGTCCTTCGATCCCGCTGGTGATGGTATCGACCCCTTTTCCTATCCCGTGGCTGTTTTTCCACCCAAAGCCCATTTGCTCCATGGGGGAACCTTCTGGCTCTGCTTCTACTAGTTCAGCATCACCTGCCCCGTGGGCTTTCCCAAAGGTGTGCCCTCCAGCGACTAAAGCAACTGTTTCTTCATCATTCATCGCCATACGTTTAAAGGTCTCTCTTACATCTTGTGCAGAAAGTGCTGGGTCTGGGTTGCCATTAGGGCCTTCAGGGTTGACATATATCAAGCCCATTTGAACGGCTGCCAAGGGATTTTCAAGAGACTGACGGGTATCTCCATAGCGGTTATCGCCTAACCACTCGTCTTCTGCTCCCCAATAAATATCTTTTTCTGGGTGCCATATATCTTCACGTCCTAAGACGGTCCCGTGGTTTGGTCCTCCCATATCTTCAATAGCAACATTTCCGGCAAGCACTAGTAAGTCAGCCCAGGATAGTTTATTGCCATACTTCTCTTTAATCGGCCATAATATTCTTCTCGCCTTATCTAAATTTCCATTATCAGGCCATGAGTTTAAGGGCGCAAATCTTTGCGCTCCTGTAGCGGCTCCCCCTCTACCATCACCAGTGCGATAAGTTCCAGCGGCATGCCATGTCATCCGAATAAAAAATGGTCCATAATGTCCATAATCTGCTGGCCACCAGTCTTGACTGTCTGTCATTACTGCTTTTAAATCTTCTTTAACAGCAGCTAAATCGAGTTCCTTTACTGCTTCTTTATAGTCAAATTCGTTTAAAGGATTACTCTTCGTGTCATGCTGGCGAAGGATGTCTAAATTTAATTGATTGGGCCACCAATCTTTGTTTTGGGTTCCCAGGTTCGGGGTAGTCGTTGAACCGTGAAACGGGCATTTACTGTTTTCCATGATTATCAATTTTATATAATTTAATGAATAATATAATACATCGACAACCTAAAGGATATTAAATTATTATATCCCTATATACATAGATTATATTTTACTGAATTCACATTACAAGAATGATTGCATGCAATAAAAAAGTCCCTGGAAAACCAGGGACTTGAATTAAATTAAAACTGACAAAAAGATTATTTCATCTCTTGTAATTGATTTAAAATCTTTTGTAATAATTCATTTTGAAGATTTAACGCTTCGATACGGTGTCTGTCTGTGACTTTCTCTTCAATTGTTCTTGTTTTGTTATAATACTTCATCTGAAAATAATTTAAAGGCTAACACGCTTTAAGATGAAAAAGGTAAAAAAGTAATGGCATTGTCTTTATACATAGCACATAATAAATCACCTGTAAGGGCCTAGCAATTAATTTATGTAACGATTGTTCCGGATGCGTTCTCTCCACCCGCGACTATATTATGAACCCAGTCCACACGGATAGTTCTAAGTTATAAAAAAAAAGGAAATAAAAAATAATACTTGAATCGATCCTATCTTAAATTGATGAAAAAACTAAATCTATCCATTAAAAAAAAAATTTACGCCAACCGAAATACCTCGTTTTGAGTAAAATAGATCATAAACAAAATGCTTATACATGTATTGCACTCCGTATTTCAATGAAAATAGCACGGTTTTTTTTCCGGTAGCACGATAAAAAACTGCCGGCAAATCATTGCCAGAATTTGATGCTAATTGATCAAACTGTTCAAGTAGTTCAAGATTCAATCCCCCGACGAGATAGAAACGCTCTGTTAACATCCACCCTCCTGTTAAGCCAATAGCACTATGGTTATAAATAAGCTTTGTAAAGCTACTTTCTGCCCTTATGGTAGCAAGATCAAGCCCTTCGAGGATGGTCGTTTTGTTGCGCTTTAAATTCGTCATAAAATCTAGACCAATTAAAAAACGAAAATCAAAATTATAATAGGTAGTATTAAAGTTTAAAGAAACTCCGGGTACTTTATACTTGACCTTAGTATTGTATCTCAATCCTAGTCCAACAGACATATCTGGCAAACGAGCAGAACGTGCAAAAGGATCTTTGTTCTTTTGCGCAACTGCCACGCCAGATAAAAAAATAAAAAGGAAAAGGTATCTATATGGATACTTAAATGTCAAGGTCGTATAATTTTACACAAAAGTATAAAAGTTTAAATTTTTAAAAGAGCTTATCTATTTAAACTTCCTTAATAATTCAAGCTTTATTAAGGACAGTTATAGACAGCGATTATTTCACCATCTGATTTACGTACTTCAACAATCTTGTTGTAATCAAACATTTTGAAGTAAGCAGTCCCAGTCCCCTGTACTAATTGTTGTGGTGGAGGATATAAATTATTATAGAGAATGTAATCCCCAACAGTGGGCTCTAGATTTTCTCCATTGTGATAGGCAGTGTTATAGAAGTTATTAGAAAACAAGGAGCACAAATATTGGGTGTCGTCTTGTGTAAGACTTACCAAACCAGTTGAAGTGTGATAATTATTCCCAACTGTAACCGGAAAAGTAGCATCAACAACACAAATAGAATTATCATTAAAACGAACACTTTGTTCGTTTCTAGCTCCTCCGGTCGAAGCTGTAAAGCCCCAGAATGCAATTGGTGTACCCATCATTGCAATTAGATTTACTGATTTTGTATCTATATAAATAGTTCCATTTGAATGGGTAAATTCATAATCTAAAACCTGAGTGTCGGGATCCCAAGAAATCACAACCGAATGGTAGTTCCCATTTTCTAAATTATCCACAAGGGTGATATCTGCCGCTAGGGGCATGGTGTTAGTATTTCCGTTTGTGACAAAAGCGATGTGATCTTCCCCAGTTGCAGGATCCCCTCCACCGTTAGTCCATGTATCAAATTCAATCGCCATTGAAGGGCTAATAAGCGCTCCTCCTCCATAGCCTAATCCGCCACCAGTAGATCCTTGCCCAGTATCTAAATTTTGCAAGACAAATGCAATTCCGTCTGCTCCCGCATCACTAGCACCCAAATACAATTCAACTGCAATTCTAAAATTGACCCGCATATCTAAACGCCTTCTATACCAAGCAGCACCACCTTGTGTGTTTAGATTTGGCGTTAACCTAAAAAGACCATTCCCTTGATAGGTCGAATTAGAGGTTGCTGGTAAATTAAAATCGGTATTGTCAAATGGACGAGGAATACAGGAAGAAGGTACCACCACTTGTGCCTGAAGAAAGCCAACAAAAAAGATGGTCGTTAGACTTATTAAAAATGGGGATAAACCTTTTTGCATCAAAAAATCCTACAAATAATATAGTTATACGGTTGAATATATTGATAAAAACGGAATATTTTAGCCTTTCGTATTTTATTATGAGCAGAAAAGAAAGAATCAAACACTGTGATCGTTGTTCAACAGAATTCTCAACCTTATATAGAGTGCGGTATCTAGCCGATAAAAAATGGTATTTTTTATGCAAAAATTGTGTTGATGTCGAAAAACCAAAGAACGACCACTATCAATATGGCGGTACTTGGAAAAAATAGACTATTTTTATATTTCAATTATTTAAAACAAACAACATGGGAGTAGGAGGAATCGTTATCGCAACTATATTTTTATGCATCGGATTTTTAATCCTTGCAGAAATTCAAGAAAGATATCTTTAAAAATAAACGGTATGGCAACTTACGAATGTAATCAATGTGGAATGGCTGTAAACGCCACCTGTGCAAAATGTGATGAACCACTAGTCAATGACCACTTAGACGTCAACGGGCAACAAGTACAAATTTCAAAATGCCCTAAATGTGAAGGAAAAATAAAATCTCCTTTATGTTGCGGTGAGGACATGCAATGTGCAGTTTAGCTTAAGCCACTAAAAAACGGAAAAATTCTTTCCACCAATTCATAAATATCGTTTTATACCTTGTTAACGATACCTATGAGTACTTTATTGTTAAGACACAATGAATCAGCACTTTTCTCTAAAAAAAATCCATCAAAAAGAGCTAGAGCAATTGGATGGGTGGCATCATATTAAGAAGGCTATCGCCAAAACATTTTCCTTTTCTACCTTTAATGACGCCATTAAATTTGTCAATACAGTCGCCCTATTAGCAGAAAAACATAATCATCATCCCGAAATAACTATTGACTATAACAAGGTTTCCCTAAGCCTAACCACAAAAGATAGTGGTGGGTTAACAGAGAAAGATTTTGCACTGGCTAAAGAAATTGATATCTTATTAAAAAATTAAAATTATGGAATGGTACATGAAAAATAGATGGTGGATTTGGTCGGTAACTGGGGTGTATGTCGCCTACCGATTGTATACTTCGCTGTTCCTTTAAATTCAATATTATCTTTATGAAAAACTTGCTAACTCTTGTGGGGTTAACCCTCCTATACACTAATACCTTCGCTCAAATCAATCCCCAAGACGTAGAAATTGTCCGGGATAACTTTGGGGTACCTCATATATTTGGTAAAACAGATGCAGATGTAGCCTATGGATTAGCCTGGGCACATGCAGAAGATGACTTTAAAACCATTCAGCAAGGTTACTTAGCAGGGAATGCACTTTTAGGAAAACACATCGGGACTAAAGGGGCTGGGGCCGACTTTATCTCACAGTTTATTGGTTCTAAAGAAATCATAGAAAAGGAATATGATCAAAAGATTAGCCCTGAATACAAGAAAATAGCCGAAGCCTATGCACAGGCCCTCAATAAATACGCTAGCACACATCCCCAGGAGGTTTTAGAAGATGATTTATTTCCCCTTACCCCAAAGATGATGCTGCGCTATGCACAATTACAACTCTTTGTCTCTTCTCGAGGAGATTATTGGGTCCAACGTATTATTGGCAATAACGTTAAGCTCGAAGCCTCACAGGAAGAAATTACGGGCTCTAACACCTTCGCTTTTAATAGCAGTAAAACCACAGATGGCAACACCTATCTTGCCATCAACACTCACCAACCTTTAGACGGTCCCGTCTCCTGGTATGAAGCACATTTATGCAGCGAAGAAGGCACTAATATTATTGGAGCTTTATTTGCTGGAACACCCAGTATTTTGATTGGAGCTAATCAACACCTAGGCTGGTCACATACCGTTAACTACCCTGACAAGACAGATGTCTTTAAACTCGAAATGCACCCCACAAAAAAAGGGCAATACAAGGTCGATGATAAATACCTAACACTCGAGAAAAAGAAAGCTAAGCTCAATATCAAAGTATTAGGGATTCCGTTCAAGATTTCTAAAAAATACTATGAAAGTATCTTTGGTCCTACCTTAAAAAACAAATCGGGTTACTATGCTGTTCGTACTCCAGCCTTATATGAGATTAGAGCTTTAGAACAATGGTGGCGCATGAATAAAGCAACTTCCTTTAGTGAGTTCTATGACATCTTAAAAATGAAAGCTTTACCGGGTTATAATATTGGGTATGCAGATAAAAACGACACTATTTTTTACATCTCAAATGGCCTAATCCCTAAACGTGCTGAAGGCTACAACTGGAAGGAAGTTGTCCCAGGAAATACCCGCAAAACCCTCTGGACAGAAACTTATGACATTGAAGAACTCCCCCAAGTAATCCAACCTTCTTCTGGCTATTTTTACAATGCGAATCACAGTCCGTTTTTCTCTTCAGACAAGGCTAATAATCCCAATCCAGACGATTATGCTAAAGCGGCTAACTTTGAAACTTATCACAACAATCGCTCTACCCGCTTGATGCATTTAATTGAGGCAGAAGACAAGATGTCTTATGCCGACTTTAAACGCATTAAATACGACAACCAACTCCCTAAACCCTTTGTATACTCTTGGATGAATATCAATTATCTAGAGAAAATGGAGGCAGATAAATACCCAGAAATAAGTGATCTAGTGCGACGTGTACAAAACTGGGACCGCAAAGCAACGGCTACATCAATTGGTGCAGGGACTTACCTAATGTTGTATCATAAATTAGGACCTTACTACTACCAATTACCAGAACCTAAAATTATTCCAACTGCCATCTTAGTAAAAGCATTTAAAGAAGTCAAGGCGCATATGCTAAAGTATTTTGGCACAACCGAAGTGGCACTAGGGGATTATCAAAAATTAGTTAGAGGGAAAAAAGAACTTCCTGTTTTTGGCATGAACGACGTAGTTACTGCCATGTCTGCTGTGTCATACAAAGACGGGAAAGTAAAAGTAGTAGCGGGAGAATCTTATATCGAATTAGTCAAATTCACTCCAGATGGACCAGAAATTGAGTCGGTGATTTCTTATGGATCCTCAGACCATCCCGACTCACCTCATTATGGAGATCAAATGGAGTTATACACTCAGTTTAAAACAAAGAAGATGACCTTTGAAAAAGAGACGATTTATGCGAATGCAGAGCGCATTTATCACCCACAATAGGGCTAGCGCACTAAGGCATCTTTATAAACCGCAATGTATTGATTAACAACAGCGTCGATGTCAAACCTTTTGGCTAAGGCATATGCGCTGTCTTTCATGCTTTCTAATTTTTCATCATCCTTGAGCAAACTGATTGATTTATCTGCCATATTCGAGACATCCCCTAAGCCAAAAAGATAACCTGATTCACCATCAATATTGACTTCTGGTAAACCGCCTACATTAGTTGAAATAACGGGTACACGCATCATCATAGCTTCGAGGGCTGCAAGCCCAAAACTCTCTGAAGCAGATGGCAGTAGAAACAAATCAGAATAACATAAGATTTGATATACTTGGTTGCTTTTCCCTAAAAACTTTACCCGATCATCTATTCCTAACTTTTCGCAAGCCTCCATGGCTTTTAAGCGCTCTGGTCCATCTCCCACCATAATCAAAATGGAATTGACTTCTTTTTGAACACGATAAAACACTTCGATTACATCATCGATTCGCTTCACCTTTCTAAAGTTACTGATATGCGTAATGATTTTTTGATCGTCTTGTGCAATCAAACTGCGCTGGCAATCTTCGTCGTGATGCTGATGCTTAGAAAAGTCGACAAAATTAGGGATTACCTTAATCTCTTTATGCACCTCAAAAACATCAAGGGTATCTTGTTTTAAACTTTCAGAAACTGAAGTAACACAGTCAGAATGATTAATACTAAAGGCCACCGCAGGCTTATAGAAAGGGTGTTTCCCTACTAGGGTTACATCTGTTCCGTGAAGGGTAGTTACTATAGGCAAATCAATCCCTTGATCTTTTAGCATCTGTTTCGCCATATAGCCAGCATAAGCATGAGGTATAGCATAGTGTACATGTAGCAATTCAATCCCATAAGTTTTCACTGTGTCAACTAACTTACTCGATAGCGCTAACTCATAAGGCTGATAATGAAACAGTGGATAGTCAGGTACATTTACTTCATGGAAATGTAAACTACTGTTTAAAATCTCTAACCGTACCGGTTGCTTATAGGTAATAAAATGTACTTCGTGTCCGCGATGAGATAAGGCCAGGCCTAATTCTGTCGCGACCACTCCACTTCCACCAAAGGTGGGATAACAAACAATAGCAATTTTCATTTAGTATAGAATAGCATCATGCACTAATTTAAGCATTCGTGGACGAATACTTTGCTCAATTAGCTTCCGATTTTTTGCAGAAGGATATGTTCTGTTTGATAAAAATACAAATACGATTTGTGTCTCAGGATCTGCCCAGGCATAAGTCCCAGTAAATCCAGCATGACCAAAACTCTCAGGAGAAATCCCATCAAAAACCATTCCACCTCCCCACAGTTGCGGTTTATCAAGGCCCACTCCTCTCCTGTTCTCTTGGTCACAGTAATAACATTGATTAAAGGCGTCAAAAGTCGCCGAACCAAAGAATTGCTTTCCTTCATAGCTTCCTTTTTGCAAATACATTTGCATAATGGTCGCCACTTCTAGCGCGTTAGAAAACAGTCCTGCATGACCACTCACTCCTCCTTGTAAAGCTGCAGTCATATCATGCACATAACCCCGCAATTCTTGTTGCCGAAAATAGTCATCCACTTCAGAAGGTACAATGCGATTTTCTGGTAACGTTTTATGCGCATTATAGCCCGTTACACTTAGGCCTAAAGGTCTAAAAATACGTTCATCAGCCAATTGATCTAAGCCGGTGTCATAGCGCTCTTCTAGGATGTGCTGCATAAAAATCAACGGAAGGTCAGAATAGCGATAGCCCTTCTCGGTCAAATCACTCTGGATTAAAACCGCTAATTGATCACTGGCTAAAGAAGAACGGCCATAAATCCCTTTTGCTACCTCGATAGAAAAACGCTTAGAAGCATTTGAACGGTAGTATTTACGTAAACGTTTAGCATCCCTTTCCCTCAAAGTCTCTTTATAGAAGGGAATCCACGGAGTTATTCCCGCTTGATGAGACAAGACTTCTTTAAAGGTCAAATCGGCTTTATTCGTGCCTTTAAATTGATTTGAAAGTGAGCCTAAAGTACTTTCAAAAGACATCTTTTTTTGATCAATCTCTTGTATCAGTAGTGGTAAAGCGGCTAATATTTTTGTCAAGGAGGCGACATCATAAACATCGGTTAATTGAACCGCCTGCTTTTTAGCAAATGTATGATGACCAAAGGCCTTATGATAAAACACCTTTCCTTTTCTTGCCGCTAAAATTTGAAAGCCTGGAGCAATTAGAGAATCCAGTGTGATTTGAGCTAAATTATCTAATTCTAAAAGAGCAGAACTGTCTATTCCTACATCAAAGGGTGTCACATTTTGGAGCCCCTGCGGTGCCAAAGTAGATTCAATCCCATGCCCAACAGGAAAATCAGGATGAATCGAAACTGGTAGTTTTCCCTTTGCCCCTCGCTTCCCAAGGATCAATTGTGCGACTTGTTTTTGTGCAGGCGTATTGTTTTGATAGCCTACAATAATGCCTTCATATGAAGTTAGATCTTCTAGTTTTGACAAAGCATATGGCTTTACAAATGTGGCCAAAACAACTTTGTGCGTTTGATTTAATGCTGCTAAAAGTTCTCTCTCTTCTAAGGAGAAATCAGAAGCCTTCCATGGATTTGCATTAGAACGATGAAAACCAACTACTATGGTTGATAGGTCTTTCGCTGCGTTAAGCACAGTAGGAACATCCCCAGTAAAAGTAAGACGCTGAAGAATGCGTTCTGCTGCTAGGCTTTGATAAAAGTCTTCTCCCTCATCATCTCCTAAAGACAAAAAACCGATCACCTCTTTTTCCTTCAGCGGTAAAACCGCATCATTCTTCACTAAAGTAATGGCCTCGCCCATGGCCTTGTGGATCAAATAATCGTCTACAGCAGCGTTAATATCTTCAGAGATTCCATCAATTGGAATAGGAGAAAAGTTCGCTAAACCAACTTTATATTTTGCTTTTAATATCTTTTTAACGGAATGGGCTAAACGTTCCTCAGAAAATTTATTCTGTTTAAAAGCACGCTTCATTTTTTTTACGGCTTTATTAAGATCGTTAGGAATTAGAAGAATATCATTACCCGCTAAAAAAGCCGCCACATCGATGCTGTAAATTTTAGACACTTCTGAGGCTGCTCCCATATTTAATGCATCTGTAATGATTAGCCCTTTGTAATTGTTTCGCTTGATTAAAATCTCGTCAATAATCTTTTTTGAAAGCGAGGAAGGAATCCCTTCTTCTAATGCGGGAACATTTAAATGCCCAACCATGACAGAAGATACACCAGCTTCCATTAAACGATCAAAAGGATAGATCTCTGTTGACAGCAAACGTTCTTCATCAAAACGAATTATAGGCAGGTCTAAATGAGAATCTTTGGCGGTATCGCCATGCCCTGGAAAATGCTTAGCAGAAGAAAGCACGCCGGCTCGATGCATTCCTTGCATAAAAGCGAGTCCTTTTTGGGTGACATTCACCTTTTCTTCCCCGAAAGAACGATTTCCAATGATTGGGTTCTTAGGGTTTGTATTAATATCAACATCTGGGGCAAAATTGATATGCACCCCTAAACGTTTTGCTTGTTCCCCGATACGGTTTCCTACCGCCTCGACTAGCTTATTGTCTTGAATCGCCCCCAGGGTCATATTCCATGGAAAGGCTTGAACTGAATCTAAACGCATCGCCACACCCCATTCTGCATCCATCCCAATTAAAAGTGGAGTTTTACTGGATTGTTGCAGCTTATTAAGCCAGCGGGTTTGCTCTACTGGGCCTCCTAAAGAAAAGATAATTCCACCAAGGTGATAATCTTCTACTTGGCTTTTGATTTGCTTAAAGTGGGCCTCTCCTTGTTCACTAAAGGCCATAACCATAAACAATTGGCCAATTTTTTCTTCGTGTGACATTTGTGCATAAACACTGTCTACCCATTTTTGCTGAGCTTCAAAATCGCTTGTTGTTAAGGGATCCTCTATTGTTTGGGCAAAAGATAAACCGCCCCATAAGAGTGCAAATAAAATATAACGCATAAGCAATGCTTTATTTAATGAAACGAGCATGCCAGCTGTCATAAGCCGGTACTTCCCAGATACTTTCATATTCTGCCTTGTCCACTACTAGATTATTGAAAACAATGGTGTCTAAGTTTACCCTAGGTGATTTAGCTAGTTTACGAAATTCTTTTAAAGCAGTATAAAGAATTTGTTCTTTTTCGCGATAGCAAACATTCATCTTATCGAGAAGAATCACATCGAACTTAGCCTCTAGCTGTTGTATCAAATGAACAGAAGCATCGATAGAACAACCGGATGCTCCTTGTACTTTTTCGTCTAGACCAATGACAATAAAGCGATCATAAGGTAGATCAAAAGCTGTTTTTAAGGGAGTTCCGTGGGTGGCCCATTGATTTAAAAACTTAGAAAGAATTCTGCTAATCTCCTCCTTTTCAATTTCAGTAAAAAGTCTAGAGGCGGGATAAATCCATACACGGGCATGGTCAGGTAAAGAAGAAAAGGGGACTAACATTTATAGGTCTTTTGCCGTTGCAATCATTTCTGCCAGATCTAAAACAGGTAAACTGTCTTCTTTCTCTTTGTTTTTAACTCCGTCAGATAACATGGTGTTACAAAACGGGCAACCCGTTGCAATAATATCTGGCTGGGTTTCTAGAGCCTGTTCAGTGCGTTCAATGTTGATGTCTTTGTTTCCATTTTCTGGTTCCTTAAACATCTGTGCACCACCTGCGCCACAACACAGGCCTCTAGATTTACAACTTTTCATTTCCACGAGTTCTGCATCTAGTTTTTTAATGAGTTCGCGAGGTGCTTCATAGATATTGTTCGCGCGTCCCAGATAACAGGGGTCGTGATAGGTAATTCTCTTTCCTTTAAAAGTTCCTTCTGCGATGGTCATGCGTCCATCGTCCAGTAAATCTCTTAAAAGCTGGGTGTGATGAATCACTTCGTACTTCCCACCCAATTCTGGATATTCATTCTTTAAAGTATTAAAACAATGCGGACAGGTGGTAACGATTTTTTTTACCTCATAAGCATTCATGACTTCTATATTTGTCATAGCTTGCATTTGAAATAAAAATTCATTCCCAGATCGCTTTGCTGGATCACCACTACAGCTTTCTTCTGCGCCAAGAACAGCAAAATCGACTCCGGCATTGTGCAATATTTTCACAAAGGCCTTAGTGATTTTTTTTGCTCTTTCGTCAAAACTTCCAGCACAGCCGACCCAAAAAAGAATTTCGGGGCTTCTCCCTTCAGCCATACATTCTGCCAGTGTGGATACTTTAATCATAGCATATTTATTTAATCGTGTTGTCCATCGTCAAACACTTCGATGGTTACGTCTTTTTCAACTAAGTCGGTGAATTTACCGTTGTAGCGAGTCGCTTTTACTAAGTGGTTGTCAATCCAATGATAGTTTCCACCACGTGGTTTCCCCATTAAAAGACTGTGGTATTTGAACCCATTTTCTTTTAACCAAGTTTCTGTCACATCTCTATGACTTTCAACACGTGAGGTAAAGAAACAGATCAAGTGCCCTTGATCATACCAACCGTTGAGGGTTGCTAAAGCATCTGGATAAAGTTCAGCAGTGGCCATACGCTCTGGCTCTTCGTTAGGAATATCATCGCAAATAGTTCCATCGATATCAATGAGGTAGTTCTTAATACCATCTGGCAATACCGGGCTTACTTCTTCTCCGTCTTCAACTTTTTTGTGTAAATAACTTTCTGCTTCTTCTTTGTGCATAATTAGTGGTGTTGTGGTTTATAATTCTTGGGCCCAATTGGCTCTGTCTTGTTGATTAAAAGGCCAAGGGGCACCGTTGTTTTCGATGTTGCTCATCATATTGTTTAAATCTGTGGGGGCAGCAGATTCTTCCATCACTAGGTATTGTCTCATCTCCATAATAATGGAAAGTGGATCGATATCAACTGGGCAAGCTTCTACACAAGCATTACAAGAGGTACAGGCCCACAGTTCTTCATTTGTGATATAATCGCCTAGTAATTGTTTTCCGTCGTCGATAAAATGTCCTTTGTTCTTTTCTATGTTGTCACCTACCTCAGTCAGGCGATCTCTAGTATCCATCATGATTTTTCGAGGAGACAATTTTTTTCCAGTTTGATTAGCAGGACACTCGCTTGTACAACGTCCACACTCTGTACAAGTGTAAGCGTTTAACAATTGGACTTGATTTAAATCCATCACATCTGATGCCCCAAACTTTTCAACTTCGGCACTGTCATCTGTCGCTGCGTAAGGGTCTGCGCTAGGATCCATCATTAGCTGAACTTCTGCAGTGACATTAGCATTATTGTTAAATTGTCCCTTTGGACGTAAGTCCGCGAAAAAAGTATTTGGGAAAGCTAACAAGATATGTAAGTGCTTTGAATAGTATAAATAATTCAAAAAACAAAAGATTCCAATGATATGCATCCACCAGGCTGTTCTTTCGATAAGAATAAGCGAGGACAATTCAATCCCGTCGAATAATGGAAGGATGAATTGGCTTACAGGAAAGGATCCTGCTTGTACATAACGTGGGGTATCGGCAAAATTTGTTTGGATGGCTAAATCTGCACCATTCATGGTTAAAAATAAGCCCATTAAGACCACCTCGAAATACAAGATTAAATCGGCATCTAACTTTGGCCAGCCATTCATCTCATCTTTCCAAAAGCGTTGAATTCGAATCACATTTCTTCTACACCAAAAAATGATCACGGCGATGAGTACCAAAGCAGCACAAACTTCAAAACTAGCTATAAGGACGTTGTAAAACCCGCCCAAGAAAGGGGCGAAAATCCTATGTGTACCCGCGATACCGTCGACGACGATTTCAAGTAATTCGATATTAATCAGAATAAATCCTACATAGACAACCACATGAAGAATCCCTGCAATGGGTCTTTTGACCATTTTAGATTGCCCTAAAGCGATACGGGCCATATTACCCCAGCGCTCTTTAGTACGATCTGTTCTATCGATCGATTTTCCTAAATAAATATTTCGCTTAATTCTCCTGACATTTCTAGCAAAAAAGCCAACTGCAGTAATTAGTAATAGCGTGAAAATAATATTAGGTAAAAAATCTACTAGCATTTATTCGTTCTTTTGATCTTGATAAGGTTCCTCTTTCTTACCAAATAGTGAAAAGTGAACATAGCGCTTAGGATGCGCTTTAAGGTCTTTGATTAATAGTTCAATTTCTTTCGTACTTGCTTCAATATTATTATACAACTTTTCGTCTTTTAAAAGCTTCCCCATTGATCCATTGCCTTGTTCTAAGTCAGATAATAAAGTATTAAGACGGCCAAGGGTAGTTTCAAAAGATTGAATGCTTTGCTTGATGTTAGACTGCGCTAAAGAGTCAGACAATTGATTGACATTCTTGCTTATAGCGGCAACATTATCCAGGGTAGTATTGAGGTTTCCTTTTTGCTTCGTCAATAAATTATCTAATGAAGTAGCGACAGCATTGATGTTTTTTACTGTTCCAGATAATTCTACTAAAGTAGCTGATAGGTTATTTCTTCCGTCTTTATTGAGGACATCATTAACACCGATAAAGAGAGAATCAGCATTTGCTAAAACGCTTTCTAATTTTTGTTGAAGAGGAGCAATTTGTTGATTCACTACATCTGTAAGACCAGGCTTAATGGTTGCTCTAAGGGTATCGCCATCTTTAAGTTTTGCAGCATTGTCATATACTGGAATAATGGCGATTGATTTCCCACCGATTAAACCCGCCTCGTATAATTCTGCAGCGCTATTTTTTGAAAATGAGACATCGTTACGCAAGGTGAAGGAAACTAATATTTTTGCTGAATTAGGGAGGAAATCAATGCCCGCTACCTTCCCTACAGCCAAACCATTAATGGTTACTTTTGTTCCAATTTGCAAGCCTTCTACATTCTCATAAACGGCAAAATGCGTGTTTTCGCTTTTAAACAGAGAAGTCCCATTTAAAAAGTTGAATCCTATTAGGAATAGGAAAATACCGCCAAAGATGATCAGTGCGGCTTTAATTTCATTTGATAGCTTCAATGCGTAGCGTTTAGATTGATTCAAAACTAAGCATTATTTCTCTTTTAGCCTTAATTATTTGGGTGAGATTGCGTCAGAAATATTGATTTTCACTCCATCTTTAAAGGCGACTAAAAACGCGTGCTCATATCCTGCTTTTACCGCTTTTTGTTTTAAACGTTCTGCGGCTTTGTATTGCTTTACTTCACCGTAAAAATAACGGTATAAGTTTCCGCTTTTTTGACGGCTTAGCCCTTTTAAACCCTTAAAGTTTGATTTAGTCAAGGCTAACATTTTTGAACTGGCTGCAATTTGTACTTTAAAGACTATTCCTTTATTGAACGCTTGTGAATTTGTTGTTTTGGCTTCCTCCTTTTCAACTACCGCTGTGGTAGCTTTTTCGATTGGACTCATGTCCAGCACTTCTCCAGAGGAGACAGAAGCCGCTAACTGATTTTTATAATTTAAAATGGCTCTAGTAATTGTAGTGGCCATTTCTTGCTGCCCTTTTTTTGAATTGAGATACTGCCCTTCTTTTTTGTTGGTTAAAAATCCTACTTCTACTAAAACACTAGGCATATAAGTTTCCCGCAAAACCAAAAAACCAGCCTGTTTCACCGTGCGATCTTTTCTTTTTAAATTCCTTACAAAGCTCTTTTGGATGGTGCTTGCTGCTTCAATACTCTGTCCTTGATAGGTCTCTTGCATCAATAACAAACTAATTACAGACTCTGGATTATTGGGATCAAAACCATCATAAGTGGTTTCGTAATCATCTTCTAGAAAAATCACCGAGTTTTCTTTTTGAGCAATCCTAAAATTGTCTTTGGTTCGGTGCAAACCTAAAACAAAAGTTCCAGCGCCATAGGCTTTTGGGGAGGTGAAGGCATCACAGTGAATTGAAATAAAAAGATCAGCATTGGCTTGATTCGCAATTTTAGCCCTGTTTTTTAATTCTATAAAACGATCGTCTTTACGGGTAAAAATGACTTTGATATCCTTTTGTTTTGCTAATTGAGCGCCAATTGATTTAGTAATATTTAGCGCAATATGCTTTTCAAAATACCCATTGCCGCGGTTACCATCATCCTTCCCACCGTGACCAGCATCTAACACCACTACAAAAGCATCCTTACTTTGTTGTCCAGCAAGAGAAGACCAACCCATTAAAAAAGCGATGATCAAATAACTTAAAGGCCAAAAAGAGGGATTTTTCTTCATTACTAATAAAAACATAAAACCGAGAAAGTCTTTAAAAATATATGTAATTTTGACCTTAGGTCGATTGTTACAAATTTAGCCTTTATCACCTTGCGAACAAAGTCTTTTTATTTATCTGTTCTTTTCTTCTTTTGTGGATTGATTCACTTATTAGCACAAGACAATTTTCCTGCCAAAATTAAGGATAGTCTTCCTTTAATTGACTCGATTGAAGAAATAAAGTTAGATAGTATTAGTGTTCAAGCTAAAGATAGTATACCAGAAAAGAAACCCTTGCTGTTAGATCTAATTCGCTATACAGCGAAGGATTCTGTTAAAATCAATCAGAAAACAAATAAAATACGACTATATAACGAGGCCAAGTTAAATTACCAAGACATGGAATTGACTGCGGGTCTAATCGTATTAGACTATTCTAAAAATGAAGTTTATGCTGGGCGTATCGCAGATTCCACTGGAACACTAAGTCAAAAACCGGTCTTTATTCAAGGGAGAGATGAAGTAAACCCCGATTCAATTCGATTTAATTTTGACAGTAAAAGAGCCTTGATCTGGAATTCAAAATCTGCCCAAAGCGGCATGAATGTCTTTTCAAGCTTCACCAAAAAGGAGAACGATTCCCTCTATTATATCAAGAACGCTAAAGTCACCACTTCTTCTGATCCAGAAAATCCAGATTATTACATAAGGATTCGACAAGGGAAACTTGTTCCAGGAGGTAAAATTGTCGCCAGTGTAAGTAACCTTTATATCGCGAATGTCCCTACCCCTGTATTTGTGCCTTTTGCCTATTTTCCAGCAGGTGACCAAAAAGAATCTGGTTTTATATTCCCCACCTTTGGAGAGAGTAATCAAAGAGGTTTTTACTTACAAAATATGGGGTATTATCTTCCTTTCTCAGAGTATTTTGATATCAATTTGACGGGAGATTACTATACAAATGGCAGTTATGGTGTTCGGTGGGACACCACCTATAAGTTGAATTATAAATTTTCAGGGAACTTTAGTTTTCGCTATGAAAAACTTGTCAATGGAGAAAGAGGTTTCGAGGGCTATTCTAAATCAACTGTTTACAACATTAGATGGTCACATAAACAAGATTCGAAGGCAAGTCCAAACTCGAATTTTTCTGCCTCTGTAAACTTAGGAAGCAGTGAATATTTTCAGCAGTCCATCAACCAATTAAACAGCTCAAATTTTTTAAATAACAACTTGAGCTCTTCCGTTTCTTATTCTCGCACTTTTCCTAAATATCCAAGGGTAAACATATCGCTAACTTCTAGTCTCTCACAGAATAAAAATACCCAAAGTGCCAATCTCACCTTACCGACCTTTCAAGGGAACATGGAGCGTATTTATCCTTTTGCAAAACGAGAAGGAACTAAAAAAGGGATTATTCAAAACATAAATTTTCAACTTACTACTCTAGCTGAAAGTCGTATTCAAACTACAGAAGAAAAGCTTTTTACAAAAGCCATGTATGATGATGCGGTAAGCGGTGTTAGTCACAGCATCCCTTTAGCAACAAACTTTAAAGTTTTTAAGCATTTAAGTGTTAGTGCTGGAGGATCTTACCGTGAAATATGGACCCCTAATACAATTGCTTATCGTGATTACAACGAAGTAGATGGGGTTGTAAAAGATACGATTAAAGGCTTTGATGCATTTAGAACCTACAATTACAGTGCAAGTTTAGGAACTACTATTTATGGTACATTTAATTTTAAAGAAGGGAAGAAAATACAATCTATTCGCCATGTGGTTCGTCCCTCGATAAGCTACAGTACTCAACCCAGTTTTGAAAAATATTATGACACCTATATTGTAGATGCCAATGGCACAACAGCAGAATACACCCGCTTTGAGAACGCACTTTTTGGTTCACCTACTAGATCTTATTCCAATTCAGTAGGGATAACCATTAATAACTCGTTTGAGGCGAAGGTAAGAGATCGAGACACCACCGCAACAGAGCCAAAAAAGATCACTTTATTAGACAACTTAAACATTTCGACCAGTTACAATCTTGCTGGAGAACAATTTCAACTTTCCCCAGTACGTATGAGTACCGCTCTAAAGTTATTTAATGACGAATTAAGTGTCAACCTCAACGCAACATTTGACCCCTATGGCTTAGACGAAGAATTCAATCGAATTAATGTTTTTCACATAAAGAATGGCGGTGGGCTTTTAAGAATGACAAGTGCAAATGTCAATATGAACTTCAAACTCAATAATGACACTTTCAAAAAAGATAAAGAGGAAGAAGAGGAAGAGGAAAATGTAGACCAAGACGCGCTAGATTTTTCAGAAAGGGAACGGTTGTCTGGCGGAGGACGTGAAGATGATCTTTTTGGAAAATCAAATGATTTTTCTAATGGTTTATTTAATAAAGAAGATAAAAGTAATGCGATAACAGGAGATTTATATCGCACTGAAATTCCATGGAATTTAACCTTTGCACACTCTTTGACCTATAAAAATAATAGAGGACAAAAAGAATTCACCAATAACTCTTTGATGGTTTCTGGGGATGTAGACCTTACGCCAAAATGGAAAGTTGGGGTTTCTACAGGATATGACTTTAAAGGAAAAGGTGTTACTTATACTCAATTTAGATTTGACCGTGATCTGGACAGTTGGCGATTAAACTTTAGCTGGGTACCCTTTAGCAATAGGGCGTCCTGGTATTTCTTTATTGGAATTAAATCAGGCCTCTTAAGCGATCTTAAATATGAAAAACGTCGTGAACCAGATCGTCGACTTTAAAATTCAAACAGATGAAAAAAACCATTGTTACTACAGACAAAGCTCCGGCACCACTTGGTCCTTATAACCAAGCTGTTTTAGCGAACGACACCCTTTACTTATCGGGACAAATCCCATTAATTCCTGGTACGATGGAATTAGTTGAAGGGGACCTTGAAGAGGAAACAAAACAAGTGATGCAGAATTTAAAAGCCGTACTTGAAGCAGCAGAAATGAGTTTTGAAAATGTCGTTAAAACGTCTATTTTCTTAAGCGATATGAATAATTTTTCTGCAGTAAACAAGGTGTATGGTCGTTATTTTGATGATGCAACTGCACCCGCAAGAGAGACGGTAGAAGTGGCTAATTTGCCAAAGTTTGTACGCATTGAAATTTCAATGGTTGCAGTAAGATAAGCCTCCCCTACTACTTTAAATCCAGGGATTCAATATGGTAGTCCACTAAACCGTCAATAGGACGTTTTACTACCCTTCCCATGGTTAATCCATAAGCGTCCATTTTTTGCTTAATTTCTTCCTGAAGGAAGTGAGCGATGGAGCCTACAAAATGCACTGGAATACTTTTAGCATTCTCAAATTGCAAAATTTGATGCTGAATAAATCGATCTAATCCATTCATGATAATGTTATGAATGTATGGATCTTGTTTGTGATCAATTAAGAATTTGGCGAATTTCGCCAAATAGGTATTGGGGTTTTCTTTTCGGTAAAGGTTTTCTTTAATGGTATCTGCATCTAATTTGAATTCTGCTTCAAATTTAATGGATAGGTGTTTTGGCATTTCATTAAAATAAAACCCTCTAACCAATTGTTTCCCATAAAAGTTCCCACTAGCTTCATCCATTAAGATATACCCTAATGAAATGACACGCTGATCTACCTCTACTCCATCAAAATAGGAGCAATTTGAACCAGTTCCCAAGATACAAACAATAGAAGACTCATTTGGTGCTGCAGTTGAATAAACTGCCGCATAGGTATCTTCTTTGATGATGAATTCACAATTCGTAAAAATCTCTTTGAATACTTTTAGTATGCGATCAACCGTAGATTGAATCCCGCATCCAGCACCATAAAAATAGAGATGAGTTACCTCATCTCTATTTGAATAGATTTGATAATTGTTGATAATACGTTCGTTCAATATAGCTGAAGATAAAACCTGAGGGTTTAATCCTAAAGTTTGAGTTGAAAACAAGACTTCACCAAATTTATCAACTGCAAACCAATCGGTTTTTGTTGAACCACTATCAACGATTAAATACATAATTTATAGCTCGTTTACGTGCATAGCAAGATCGATCAACTTGTTTGAATAACCACATTCGTTATCATACCAGCTAATGATTTTGAAAAAGTTTTCGTTTAATTCCATCCCTGCACCAGCATCAAAAATTGAGGTGCGAGCGTCTCCGATAAAATCTTGAGAAACGACAGCTTCTTCTGTATAACCTAACACTCCAGACATATCGCTGCCAGCATGTTTTTGCATTGCCGCTTTGATTTCGTCATAGCTGGTTGATTTTTCTAAACGAACCGTTAAATCTACTACAGAAACGTTAGCAGTAGGCACACGGAAAGCCATACCTGTTAATTTCCCTACTAAAGAAGGAATTACTTTTGTTACTGCTTTTGCTGCTCCTGTTGAAGCAGGCATGATGTTAACCAAAGAACTACGTCCACCGCGGTAGTCTTTCTTAGAAGGACCATCAACAGTAAATTGAGTAGCAGTTGTTGCGTGAACAGTCGTCATTAAACCTTCAGCGATACCAAAGTTATCATCTAATACCTTAGCAATTGGAGCAAGACAGTTCGTTGTACAAGAAGCATTTGAAACAATTGTTTGATCTGCTGTAGCTTCGCTGTGATTTACTCCCATGACAAACATAGGTGCATCTGCAGAAGGAGCAGAAATTACCACTTTCTTCGCACCACCATCGATGTGTGCTTGCGCTTTTTCAAGGGTAGTGAAAATCCCTGTACATTCTGCAACTACATCTGTACCAAGGTCTCCCCATCCAATATCTACAGGGTTGCGTTCAGCAGAAATTTTAACGCGATGTCCATCAACGATTAAATCTCCACCATCTACTTCTACCGTACCATCGTACTTCCCGTGCACTGAGTCATACTTTAATAAGTAAGCAAGGTGGTCTACCGCTAGAAGATCATTGATCCCTACAATGGTTACATCTTCTTGTTTCATGGCAGAACGGAAGACCATTCTACCAATTCTTCCAAAACCGTTTATTCCAATTTTAATTGACATGTTATATAGATTAATTTAATTTTTAAATAGAGAGTATGTCTGTTACACGTAACAGATTTTGATTGATTTCTGATTTTCCTTTAATGGCTTTTTCCAGTGGGGTTAATTGCATTTGATCATTCATCACACCTACCATAACGTTAGATTTCCCGCTTTTAAGTGATTCTACGGCATGAACTCCCATTCTAGAGGCGAGTACACGATCAAAACAACTAGGAGCTCCTCCACGTTGCATATGCCCCAAAACGGATACCCTTACTTCGTAATAAGGAAGGTTTTGCTCGACATAGGAAGCGAGTTCAAAAACATTTTTACCCGTCTTATCCCCTTCTGCAACAACAACGATACTCGAAGACTTACCAGATTTTTCACTGTTTTTAAGGGACTCGAGTAATTGTTCTAATCCTCTGTTTTCTTCTGGTATCAAAATTTCTTCAGCCCCAGCACCAATCCCAGAATTTAATGCAATATGTCCTGCATCTCTTCCCATTACCTCAACAAAAAACAGTCGATTGTGAGAACTTGCCGTGTCTCTAATTTTATCAATTACTTCAACAACTGTGTTGATGGCTGTATCATACCCAAGGGTATATTGTGTACCGAAAATGTCGTTGTCAATTGTACCGGGGATACCAATAACGGGGAATTTAAATTCTTCTTGAAAAATCATCGCACCAGTAAAAGAACCGTCTCCACCGATAACGACTAAAGCATCGATTTGATTATTTTGCAAATTTGCAAAAGCTTTTTTACGACCTTCAGGAGTGCGAAATTCTAATGAACGTGCAGAACGAAGAATGGTTCCTCCTTTATTGATAATGTTATTAACACTTCTAGCAGTAAATTTTTCAAAGTTACCATCTATCAATCCTTGATATCCTTGGTAAACTACAAAACATTCAAGTCCATAAAACATACTTGAACGCACTACGGCTCTTACCGCTGCATTCATCCCTGGGGAATCTCCCCCAGAAGTTAACACAGCTATTCTTTTTAACGTCTCGTTCATAATCGGCATCAAATTTAATGAATATAATTACTAACTATGTTATATGGTGAAAAAATTAGGATTTAAACAAAACGACAACGTTTTCAGTTATTCTTATTCACATATTCAACAGCTTCTATCCCCGTTTGATCAAAATCATAATCATTTGATTTTAAAGACTTTGTCTTGATTTTATTCAGCAGCTCTTGAAAAGTATTGAAATCGACTTGATAAGACATCCCCATTCCTTGAGTATAGCCAAATTCATCTCCTAAATAACGAAAATCATTTTCGCGATTAAAAACCTTTGCTTTTAGCGAACCACTCTCATTTAAAATAAAATCAATTTGAACATCTCCCACAATAACAGATTGTTCTAGCCCGTCGATCGGAACACCAATTTTACCATTAATCAAAATCCGATCACTTAACTGGGTGCTTAGAGTAAGTCCTATACGATCTTCGGTTCTTAAATCAAAGGCAGGGTTTTCTTCCCCTTGCAGGTAGTTGAGTCCTACATTGAGTTTCCCTTGGTTCGACCCTAAAAGAGTGCTAAATACATCAGAAGCTTTTTCGTAAAGATTATTTGTTATCCCCTGAAATGAAACAGACACATCGCTAATGAAAATCCCTTGTGAAAGAAGAGAGATTGCTTGTAATTGACGTCGCTGTTGATCTGCAAGTCGGTAGTTAATCTCAGAAACTACAATCCCAGTAGTGTTTGGAAAGGAAATATCAAAAACAGGATCATCTGGTTTAATTAAATTCCCCACTAACTGTATCCCAACATTTGTGGGTATTTTTCGATTAAAATTAGGGTTATCTACTAATAAAGCAGGATTTGCTCCTCCTGGAACTTGATAGGTTGCTTCGATATTGAGCTGTGCTTCAAGTGGATCTCCTTCCCATACAATGGTTCCTCCTTGCTCTACAGCAAATTTCTTATCGATCAAACCTAAGTTTTTAAAGTTATAAATCCCTTCATAAGCAATGAAGTCTCCCCAGATATTAAATTTCCCGTCTATGTTTGTTTCAATTAAAATGTTTCCAGCTCCCCTACCCGATAAGGTACTCCCTGAAGATTGATCTACTACAATTTCTACCTTTGCATTGCGGTTAACATCAAGATCAAATATCATTTCAAAGCCTCTAAATGCTTCGTCAATCGCAGATATATCTGCAGTAACCTCCTCTTGTAAACTACTCCCTTTTGTATAATAATCTATAAAAGAAGTGTCTGATAATCCCTTATCCTCCTGCCATGGAATAACTAGTGTGGTACCTTCTGCTGTACTGCCAACTACTTCTAATATTAAGGACTTTGTAGGACCATTAAATCTGGCTTCTCCCGTTAAATAACCGTGTCCATAGAATAAAGCATTTTTATCTTCAGGGCGGTCATAGACTAAAAAGCGATTGGTCAAAAGCTTGATATCCATTTCCCATGCATTGAAATTGATATGACTTAGTGAACCATTTAAGTTCGCGCTAGTTTTAGTTTTCTTTTCTATAAGCGAAGCATTATTAAAGTTAACCAAACGATCTCTAAATTGAACCTTGGTGTTATCGACTAACTGATAACGCGTATTAGTTGAAGGGATATACATCCCCATCTGATTTAAATTTGCATCCCCCCTAATCTTTAAATCACCAAGGGCTCCCCAGAGATTTAAGTCCCCGCTCATAAACCCTTTAATCTCTGTTATTTTACCTTTTCCTAATGCAGAGAGAAAAGACATATCTAAGTCTTCCAATTGCAAATCAACATCAACTTTAGGGCTTGCATCTGACATAAAAATATTACCAGATCCACTTAACAATGCTTTATTTGCTGCTCTTAAGGATGTCTCTACCTGATAGGTTTTTAGCTGAGAACTCCCCCCTACTTCAAGTGAAAAGTCTCCCATGGGAGTTCCATTAATTACAAGGGACTCCACTTTTAAGTCTGTATCTAATAACTGTTGATCTTGCCCTTGAATGATGGAAAAGCTAGAGGACAGTGTTCCTTTAAAGTTAAACTTATCGCCTTTCGGTAAAATCTTTTCTAAAGTGAGTTGATTAGTCGCTAGTTTTAGCGAAAAATTGTCTTTTGTTTGATATGCCCCATTTATTTCGAATGACTGATCAACGGTTGACAAGGCCAGATCGTTTACAATAAATTCTTTTGTTGCACTGTTGTAAATGAAATTATTGCGCTTATTCTTAGTCAATTGCCAAAGATCTCCATCTAAATCCACCTTCGCTTGGTCCAATTGAAAAAGTCCATTATTTAGGGTTTGATCATAGGTAAAGTCAACAGCAAATTGATTGATGTTATTTAGGCCAAAGCCTCCTGTAAATTGTCCTTTTAGTTTTTCATCAACTGCTCTTATAAAAAATTCAACCTGAGAAATATTAATGTTGTTACCCTTAACCCTATCGGCTTTAAATTGAGTTAAATCGTTTGATTTTCCTGCTAGGGTATTCAAAGACAAACCTTCTACTGTATACCCTTCATAAAGAATATAAGGCAAATCAAAGGATAAACTAGAAGCACCTTTAATCGAGCTTATCTTCCCTTTAAGGGAGATGTTATTAGGGGTTTCAACAGCAGGATAAAGTGCTTGTAGGGCTTTTTTGTTTAAGGTTAAACCAAATTCAAATTGCTCTTCTTTAGCTATTACTTTTTCATAGGGCAATAATAAGGCTTCGCGAATCGAACTTTCTAACAATCGCGGGATATTTTGATAGGTGAATTTTCCCGCTAGTGAAAACTGAAATAAATCAGACCCCTCTTGGGTTACTTTATTTAAACCGTTTATGGAAGAAAAGTAAAGCGCAAAATCCATAAAATCATTTTTAGCTTCTTTGCTTTCTATTAGGGTGTTTTGAAAACGAACTTCTTTTAAAGCGTTTTGATTTCCGATAAAAGTTAAATGGGTGGCAAGGCGAACATCATCATCTGGTGGGGTCCACCCATAAGCAGACAAATCTAATCGCTCTATTTCACTTTTTACAACAAGTTTCTTTTCTGCTGAAAGCAACTCTTGAGAAACTTTACTTTTTAATATGATCCTGGGATCATTTAAACGCAAAGCAAGATCAAATGCTTCTGCATCCTTTTTTCCATTCAAGCTTATGTTTTGGTAGACAATACTATTCCATTGTAGCGAGTTTAATTGACTGTCCCAATCAAAACTATACAATTTTGAATCTTTTATTGTGCCCGTTAACTGCACTTTACCATTGATTAAATCCAAAGAAGGTAGTGATTTAAATAAATTCCCTTTTCCTAGATCATTAAATTGTAATTGTTGAGCAAAGGTCCAATCTACCCCTTGCTTTTCTAGCTGCATTGCAGTTTTGACAGTTCCTTCGTTTAAAACCATAGAAAGGGAACTAGTAAAAGATTGATCTTTTCTAAAATCAAACGCTCCCTCAAGCTCTAAACGGGCTAAATTGAATTGATGTATAGGGTGTTCTTGTGGAAACAAGACGTTAGTATAACGATCAACATCCTCTAGGTCAATTGAGGCAACAACATTTCTTCCCTTTAAAAATATCCCTTTTTCTTTGCTGTAGCGCAATAAAAGATCACCTTCAAAACGGCTGTTTTTATCTGTCTGGGCGGTCAACTTTACTTTGAGTTGATCTAGAGGGCCAGTTGCAACTCCATTGAATTTTATCTTTCCTGATGGTAGCTTTACAGAAGTAGAGTTAAATAATGTGGTAGATAAATCTGCTTCTTTAAAAGAAACTAAGAACATCCCCTCCTCCATGATTTGGTCTAAAGAGAACTTTGGGGTATTGATCTTAAGTTCTCCTGCCATTTGACCGTTAGGGGTTACAATTTCAAAATCTTCTAAGTGGAGTGTTTCTTTAGTGAAATTTAATTTCGCCTTCAAGTCTGTCAAATCTTCTACATGAGGAGATTGATAATTGAGTTGTGCTATTTGCCCAGTAAGTTGATTTTCGTTGAGTAATATCTTAGCAATGCTTGCATTGATGTTTTTAAAACCAAACGAAGATGCTTTGTTTTGATCTGTGAGAATTAGTCTTGCATTTTCTAGATTAAGCTGGTCTACATTAACTAAAAAAGGTTTTTGCTTTTTTGAGGACCTTTTGAGTCTGTTTAAAAACTGTTGCAAATTGGAGCTTTGCTCTTCTTGGTAAGTCTTGATCGATAAATAGGGTTGCGCAATACCGAGGGAAGAAAACTGATAATCTCCTTTTAAAACCCCTTCCAACTCATTTAACTTAAGTTTAAGTTGACGTACATAAAACAAGGTATCTTTCTTGTGATCTCTAATTAAAACTTCTCCTAAACTGATTCGTCCGCTTAGATCAATTTTAGCACTTCCTATTTTGATATTTGTTTCAAAAGAAGAATTCAATTGTTTGGTAATAGAGTTCGCCACTCTTGTTTGGACTTTTTCTGAAGAGAAAAACAAACTAAAAGCAATCATCAACAATATAATTATCGCTGAAAGGAAGACGAGTATTTTACGCAGATTTTTAATGAGAAATGAGTAATTTTACAATGCTATAAAGTTACTAAATGATTGAACAAAAACCATGCTATATTTTAGCCATTGAATCCTCTTGTGATGATACTGCTGCTGCAGTGTTAAAAAACGATTTGGTTTTATCCAATATCATCGCTAATCAAACGATCCACGAAGCCTATGGAGGGGTTGTTCCAGAACTTGCCTCAAGAGCCCATCAACAAAACATTGTTCCTGTGGTGGATCAAGCCCTAAAAAAGGCTGGAATCGACAAAAAAGACTTAAGCGCGATTGCTTATACCCGGGGACCGGGACTTTTGGGATCATTATTGGTCGGTACTTCTTTTGCCAAGTCCCTAAGCATGGCTCTCAATATTCCGTTAATCGAGGTGAATCACCTTCAAGGACATTTACTCAGTCATTTTATTCAAGACGAACACCCCACCCCTAACTTTCCATTTTTAGGGATAACTGTTTCTGGAGGTCATACCCAAATTGTAAGAGTAAGTAGTCATTTTAGTCTTGAAGAATTAGGTACAACATTAGATGACGCTATCGGAGAAGCATTTGACAAATGCGGAAAGGTAATGGGCTTAGGTTATCCTGCGGGACCCCATATTGACCGTCACGCGAAAGAAGGGAATCCTGCAGCATTTAAATTTCCTATCCCAAAAGCGCCAGAGCTCAATGTAAGTTACAGTGGATTTAAGACTGCGGTAATTAATTTCTTACATAAGAATCAACAAAAAAACCCTTCGTTTATCGAAGAGAATTTAGCCGATCTATGCGCTTCGATTCAATACACCTTGATTGAAATTATCTTTGAAAAAATAAAACGCGCAATAGAACATACTGGAATCACAGAAATCGCCATCGGTGGTGGAGTTGCTGCAAATTCTGGTTTACGCAATAAACTCAAAGATGCAGCAACTAAATATAACTGGAGGGTGCATTTACCGCCTTTTGCCTACACCACAGACAATGCCGCAATGATAGGAATTGTAGGTTATTTCAAGTTTAATGAACAGCGTTTTGGGGCATTAGACCAAAGTGCCACCGCAAGACTACCGCTATAAATGGATTTATTCTTCCTTCCTGATTTAACGCAAACAGATAAAAGGATTGTTTTCCCTAAAGAAGAGAGCAAGCACATCGCTAGAGTGATGCGTAAAACTACTGGAGATCAATTACAAGTCACTAATGGGAGAGGACTTGAAATGACGATTGAATTAGAACAAATAGGTCAAAGTAAAGTCATCGGGAATACTATTCAAACAATCCTTCATCCCCCGCTACTCTATCAATTACATCTGGCTGTCGCACCCACAAAAAACATCAGCCGTTTTGAGTGGTTTCTTGAAAAAGCGACAGAAATTGGGGTTCATCAAATCACGCCACTCTTATGTGCCCATTCTGAACGAAAAGTAATCAAAGCAGAACGATTGGATAAGATTATTGTAGCGGCCCTCAAGCAATCCAAACAATTTTACAAGCCTGTACTCAATCCACTAACTTCATTTAAAGATTTTGTTGCTGCGCAACCAAAGGGCTACATCGCTAATTGCCACCCTGGAGAAAAAGAAAGCTTCTTTGGTGCGATAGCGCCTAAAGGCAATATTACTGTATTAATCGGCCCAGAAGGAGATTTTAGCGCTCAAGAAGTTAGCATGGCCATAGAAAACAACTATAAGGCGATTAGTCTTGGGGAGCAACGTTTACGCACAGAAACAGCGGCAATAGTTGCCGTCCACACCGTGGCTTTAAAAACACAATAATTTTTATTCCTATCTTTAAGTCATGAAATCATCTTCTATTGCACAAGGGATCCTTCAAGCCATTTTATATCTATTTCTTATTGCGGTAGGGTTCTATGCGCTGTACTTGCTACAATCGCTTATTGCCTATGTTATAATTGCAGCAATAATCTCTTTGATAGGGCGACCTATAACCGTGTTTTTAAGTAAAAAATTAAAATTTGGGAATACCCTAGCTGTAGTCTCTACCATGATCTTTTTTATTACTATGATCTTTGGGTTAATTTCTCTTTTTATTCCATTAATCTTACAACAAGGGGAGAATTTGTCCTTACTGGATGTCGATGCTTTGGAAGTCAAAATCACTCGTCTTTTTGAAGAAATCTCCACCTATTTTAATTGGGATCAAGCCAACTGGAAAAACTGGTTTTTAGAAAAAGACTGGATGAACACCCTTAATCTTGATGCTTTACCAAAGTTCCTTAATGCGTTATTAGGATGGCTTAGTGGGTTTACCATAGCCCTTTTTTCGATCATCTTTATTTCATTCTTTTTATTGAAAGACGCGCAGCTAATGCAGCGAACGGTCTTTCTATTTATCCCAACTAAAAATCACCCAAGAATCAAGGCTTCATTTGAAAAAATTAAAGACCTCTTATCGCGTTATTTTATAGGACTTCTCTTACAGATTACAATTCTTTTTGTGATTTACAGTATAGTGTTGGGCATCTTTGGGATCAAAAATGCCATGATCATTGCTTTTTTATGCGCCTTACTCAATTTGATCCCCTATGTAGGCCCATTGATTGGAGCAGTATTGATGTTAGTTCTTACTATGACGGCAAATCTTGATGCAGATTTTAGCAGCGTGATCTTACCGAAAAGTATTTATGTCATGATCGGTTTTACCATAGGGCAAATAATCGATAATTTCTTTAGTCAGCCGTATATATTCTCTACTTCAGTGAAATCACATCCCTTAGAAATTTTTATTGTCATTATGATGGCGGGAATTCTTTTTGGCACCATAGGCCTTATTGTTGCCATTCCGTGTTATACCGCATTAAAGGTCATTTTTAAGGCCTTTTATGCCGATAATAAGATTGTTCAATCCTTGACAAAGGATATTTAATCAACGGTTAGTTGGTTGGTGAAAACAAATTTATCCATTAGGATTACACGAGACTAGCGATAGCGTTTGGCCAATTGTTGCAAGGCCTCTATGGAAGCCAAAAATTCCTGCTTCATTTGCTGGACTAGATCTTTTACTGGCAAGACATTGCTAATCGAAGTTACCCCCTGCCCTGCTGACCAGATGGTCTTCCATGCTTTTGCTTCGGCTTTAGCTGCATCTAATTCACTGCCAAAATCAATTTTTTTTGAGTTACCCCACATTTCTTCTGTGATTCCCATGGCTTCAAGACTAGGGCGTAAAAAATTCGCGCTCACCCCAGATACCGCAGCGGTATAAACAATATCACTGGCATTGCTGTCGATGATCATTTGGCGATAGCCATCATCAGCATTAGACTCTTCCACATTGATAAAGCGAGTGCCCATATAGGCTAAATCGGCCCCCATTTGTAAGGCAGATGCGACATCTCTACCGTTTGAAATACAACCCGACAATAGAATGGTTTTATTATAGAAAGAGCGAACTTCTGCCACGAGTGACATAGGGTTGGTCACCCCTGCATGCCCACCTGCACCCGCAGAAACCAGGATTAAGCCGTCTACACCAGCTTCTGCTGCTTTTTCGGCATGACGCTTTTTAATGATATCATGAAAGACTAAACCGCCATAGCTATGCACCGCATCAACCAATTGTGTAACAGCGCCTAAAGAAGTAATAATCAAGGGGACTTTGTGCTTAACACAAATGGCTAAATCTGCTTCTACCCTAGGGTTAGATTGATGTACAATCAAATTCACTCCAAATGGTGCTGCCTTTTTCCCCGTCTCTGCTTCAAAAGCAGCGAGGGCCTCTTTTATTTCTATTACCCAAGACTCAAAACCGTCTGTGGTACGTTGATTTAAGGCTGGAAAAGTTCCTACAATTCCATTTTTACAACACTCAATGACCAATTGTGGGCCTGAGATAAGAAACATTGGAGCCGCAACAACGGGAAGAGACAACTGGTCTATAAAGGCTGCTTTCATCTTACTATTTTAATAATAAAGTCCATTCAAAAGAAAACTTAGATACCATTTGATCTTGTTGATTCATTCCAGTAGCATGTAACCAAACTGTTTGTGGTTCTCCCGTCTCAACAAGGGTCTTTATGGCATTGCGCGCTTGTTCGCCTTGATCACAATGGAAAATGATTCTTCCTGTAGCTTTTTTCGTAAAAGTCGCTTTGTTGTTCAAAACCAGCATAGAAATATTTTTCCCCGATTCCCTAATCTCTTTTGTCAAGAGAATCCCAGTGGGGAACTCTGCTGCCATTCCTTGTACTGCCCAAAACATCGAACTGTAGGGGTTTTGATTGATCCACCGGTGTTTGACGCTGGCCGTAGCGCCTTGATCGTCTATATGGGTTAATCGCACGCCACAAATCCATGCGGCAGGTAGCTTCAATAATGTAAATAAAGTGTACTTAAAATATTTCATTCTAATTCAATAAGTGTCGAATTTAAAGTTTATTTATTGATTGCTAAAGGAAATCAACTTTTTAATTCTTGATTGAGAAGGCTGCATTATATAAGAATAATGATTGCAGAAGGCATTGAATTTTCACACTATCATACAATTACTAATTTTCCCCACTTACCTACTTTGCTAGGGGACGAACTAAGCCCTTGGCAGGGGTAATTTATTTTACTTTTATGGGAGTGATAATATGTATTTATCAAGCAATAATCGAACAAAATAAATTGTTGTCAAATAAAAAACCCTTGTATGAATTTGCTCTACAAGGGTTTATAATTGTAATTAAAAAATTACTTGTGATCGCGATAGGATTCGAACCTATGACCGTCTGCTTAGAAGGCAGATGCTCTATCCAGCTGAGCTACGCGACCAAAGATTTCAATTGTCGGGGTGGCAGGATTCGAACCTGCGACCTCCTGCTCCCAAAGCAGGCGCGATGACCGGGCTACGCTACACCCCGAGGGGGAAATTCAATATAAAATGAACTTTTCAAATCTTTGCGGAGAGACAGGGATTCGAACCCTGGCAACGCTTACACGTTGACAGATTAGCAATCTGCTCCATTACCACTCTGGCACCTCTCCTTTTCTAATCTTAGATTAGGTTTGCAAATGTAATTCGAACATTCTAAAAACACAACGTTTTATGGAAGTTTTATCGATAGTTTATTCTGGATATTCGATTCGCAAATGATAAATATTCACCAACTTATTGAGCAGTACTTTTTTAACCGTTTCAATTTCTGCTAAAGTGATATTCGCATTGATAAATTGTTTATCCTCCATTTGCTGGTCAATGATTTTTGTGACAAAAGCCGCTAGGGTTTCATAGGTAGGTTCCTTTAAACTCTTAGAAGCTGCCTCCACCCCATCTGCCATCATTACAATTGCGGTTTCTTTTGAAAAAGGCCTTGGCCCTTTGTAACTGAAGTCCTTTTCGTTTACTTTCTCATTAAGTTCCTGCTCCTTTTTATAGAAGTAATAAACTTTTGATGTTCCGTGGTGTGTACGAATAAAATCGATTACGCGATCGGGTAAATTATATCTTTTTGCTAATTCTATCCCATCGATAACATGATCAATAATAATTCTTGCACTTTCTTTAGGGGAAAGATCATCGTGCGGAGAAACACTACCGCGTTGATTTTCATAGAAAAAAGTAGGCTTATTCACCTTTCCTATATCGTGATATAAAGCTCCTACCCGAGTTAAAAGGACATTCGCGTCTATGGCAGACGCTGCTGCTTCGGCAAGGTTTGCTACCTGTAAGGAGTGATGAAAGGTTCCCGGTGCTTTATTCGACAATTCTTTAAACACAACAGAATTCGTGTCAGACAACTCTAACAGAGACACATCTGATACGAGTTTAAAAACCTTCTCGTAAAAATATATCAATGGCTGCACAAAAAGGATGAGCAGACCATTGATAAAGAATAAGCCAAAAAGACTGTAATCGATATCACTCAGATTCCCGCTTCTAATTAAATAAAAAGAGAAGTAACTCAACATATAAACTAGAATAATTTGTGATACCGAAATAAATAAATTAGCTCTTTTATAAAGCTCGGATGCGCTTAAGATGGTCACCATCCCAGCAAGAATTTGCAAAACGACATATTCAAAACTATTGGGCGCAATAAACCCGATTAACAAGACCGTTAAAACATGCACAAAAAGTCCTAATCGTGGGTCAAAGAAAGCTTTTGTGATCAATGGAAAAATACAGATTGGTAAGGCATACAAATAGGCAGCATTAAAGTTTACCACACTAATACTCAAACCTACCATAAAGAGGAGATTAAAAAAGATAAAAGTGACAGCTGTATTATCTTCAAATATATTTGTTCGATACTGATTAATAAACAAAAGTAAAATCAACAGGAGAATCATCACAATAACACTGTAGCCTATCACAACACCCACCGCATTTGCTCCACTTAAATTTTCGGCAGAGTATTGCTGTTTTAAGGAGCGTAATTTGTCCCATTTATTCCCATCAATAATTTCATTATTGAGGATGATTTTCTCTCCTTTTCTGACTAGATCTCTTGTGCGAGAAATTTTCGCATAAACCTCTAATAGCGATTGCTGACTAAAACTTTGATTATAGGTTAAATTAGGTTCTAGAATAGTAAAGAAAAGCTGATAAAAGGCTTTTTCATATCGCTTATACCCTTCTTCTAAGGTTAAATTTAAATAGGAGGTTAATTCATTCAAATTAACCAAAGCAGAATAAGGTAAATCTATTTCGACTTGACCATTAATTATAGCTGCAGTTAGTTCGCCAGTAGGATTATAGTTGATGGGCAGAACCCCTTTATCATAGATAACCTCTATTAAGCCCAGACCATAATCATAGTATCGTTGGTATCTACTACTCCCCTCGCGGAACGGAAAATAATTTTTAAAATTAAGCGAATAGGCTGCGATTACATTTTCTTTGACCTGCTTTTCAGCATCAAAATAAACAATGGCTTCTTCCCTAAACTTGATCTTCTCCCCTTCAATTTCAGCCTCGCTTTTAATGATTGCAAAATCAAAAGGAGCGTAAAGTGTTTCGTATTGCCAACTGTCTCCTCTTGCAAAATCATAGGCAAATTGATTTTTTACAGGAATGAGATAAACGATAAACAATGTACTAAAAGCAAAGAGAAGCCCTTTGTACAAGTTGGATTGATTGTTGTAAAATAAACGTAATAATTGTTTCATGAAAAGGTTACCGCTTATAGGGTTAAAGATACATTAATCTCACAAATGGGTAAGCGACTTAAAATTATCTATAATTAGAAAGTTCTTGCATGATTTTAGTTACTTTTGAACATGACTAAAGGAAAAAATATCAGCCGTTGAAATATGGGATTTGTCATTTAGGGGTAGTTCCTTTACGTAGGGAAAATGATCACAAAAGCGAACTGGTTTCTCAACTTCTTTACGGAGACACATTTAAGATTATTGACCAAAGAAAAGATTGGTATAAAATACGACTCCTATGGGATGCTTATGAAGGTTGGATCACACAACATCAAGCGACCTTGATTGAAGAAGAACAATACAAAGCTATACAGCAAAAGGATTTTTTGTGTACTCAGAATTTATTGGACTATGTCCATCTCAATAAAGAAGAAATCTTTCCCGTTCCCTTAGGAAGCGATTTACGTGGGCTAGACTTGCTTAATCACAGTATCGAAAGTAATTATAATCCACAAAAACTTGTCAAAGAAGATTTAATTAAAACTGCGTATAAATTTTTACATGCTCCTTATTTGTGGGGAGGAAAAACCCCTTTTGGAATCGACTGTTCTGGCTTGACGCAAATGGTTTATAAAATTCATGGTCACGCATTAAAAAGAGACGCATGGCAGCAAGCGCAACAAGGGAATACCTTGAGTTTTATTGATGAAAGTGAACCTGGAGATTTAGCTTTCTTTGACAATAAAGAAGGGGACATTGTCCATGTAGGTATACTAATGCAGAATCATTTTATCATCCATGCTCATGGCCAAGTAAGAATTGATCGCATTGATCAAACAGGAATTTTTAATGTGGAAAAGCAAACCCACTCACATAAATTGCGCTTGATAAAATCTATGCTATAATAAAAAAGCCCTTCAAAAGAAGGGCTTTTTTTATCGTAATTTACAGTGTTTTACTGCTCGTGCTTTTCAATGATAGCTTTCATTGCCTTAAAACCATCATTGTCACCAATTGTACCATAAATGTTACGCAAGGTTTTAACAGCTTCAAGGTTAGAATCGTCTAGAGCGATAAGTTGCTTTAAAACTGGAACACATTCTTCATAAAGTTTTTCTCTTTCTACTTTTAACTCATCATACTTCAAGTTATCAGCACGTGAGTTGCCCAGGTTATTCATTTTTTCAACTATAGTAGATTCATTTTGTAAAATCAAAGCTACTAGATTTAAATAAGCATTTTCCATACTAGGGTCAAGCTCAATCGCTTTTTCATAGTAATCTCTAGCTGTTGCATTATCTCCTTGTTCGCCATTCACTACACCCAAGTTAAAGTACAAGATTGCATTATTAGGGTCTTGTTCAATTGCTTCAGTAATCAATTCTTTGTAACGTTGCTTTTCTCCTAACTGAATATAAATATTAGCTTCAGTTAAAATTAACCCTACATCACCAGGATTAGCTTTACGGGCATCTTGCACTGCTTTCATAGCATTGTCTTTCTGACCTAATTTATTGTAAATCAAAGCGATATTTTTAACAATCTCTGGGTATTTAGAATCAGTATCTTCTGTTCTTAGGTTGGTGAAATCTTTTGACTTTTTGTAGATATTATATTCTGTTTCAGTAACCTCTGTTTCTTCATTAGTTGAAACAGCAGTAGCATAATATTTTGTCACAACCCCGGTGTAATCGATATCGCGAAGTTGAATGTAACGCTCAAGAGCTAATTCATAATTTGCTCCATTTACAGCGTTCGTCGCAGCGTAGTATAGATAATCTATATTATTCTCTGGGTTGATCTGATATGCTAAATACAGGTTTTCAGAAGAAGGAATATATTCTTTTGCTTCAGATTGAGCAATTGCATCGTTCACAATATCTTGTGTCAACTGCTGATATTCATTTACTAAAAGTGTTTTTAAAGAATTGTTTCCTTCCGCTAATAATAAATTGTCATAAGCGGCTTGATAGGCTTTATCTAATCGAGCGATTTGGGCTTTAAGGAAGTGATATTGCGTTTTAATTTTAGCATCATCAGAGCTTTCGATGATTTCTTGATTTGCACTTAAGGAAGCTTTGGCTTCCTCAATTTTTGACGCTTTGAAAAGTTTTTGCGCCTGCTTTAACTCCTTTTTTTGTGCATAACCTATGGTTACTAAAAGCCCTAGAACTAGGGTAAATAAATGTTTCATTGTTTATTAAGTTATGTTTAATTCTAATTTATTCAAGATTCGTGCCATCGGTATTGGCCTCTGTGATTTCATCGTTTTCTTCGACAGAATCTTCTTCTTTCATCACTTTAGCTACTGCTGCGATTTGATCGTCTCCTTTAAGATTAATCAACTTCACACCTTGTGTTGCTCTTCCCATAACACGAAGAGATTCAACACTCATGCGAATTGCGATACCAGATTTATTGATGATCATTAAGTCGTTTTCGTCACTAACATTCTTAATGGATACAAGATCCCCAGTTTTGTCCGTTATAGAAATGGTCTTAACTCCTTTCCCACCACGGTTAGTTATGCGATAATCGTCAAGACTTGAACGTTTTCCATATCCATTTTCAGACACTACTAGAATATCTGTGGAAGCATCGTTTACAGATACCATCCCTATCACTTCATCTTTAGGACCAGCCAGGGTAATTCCTCTTACTCCAGATGCATTTCGTCCCATAGGACGAGTTTTACTTTCTTCAAAACGAATGGACTTCCCAGATTTTAAAGCTAAAAGAATTTCACTTTCCCCATTGGTCAATTTAGCCGATAACAGTTCATCCCCTTCTTTTACAGTGATGGCGTTAATTCCATTTGCTCGCGGACGTGAATACTGCTCTAAGGAGGTCTTTTTAACTTGTCCTTGTTTTGTCGCCATGATGAGATAGTGACTGTTGATGTATGCTTCGTCTTTAAGATCTTGCGTATTAATAAAGGCTTTGACCTTATCGTCTTGCTCAATATTAATCAAGTTTTGGATCGCACGTCCTTTAGACGTTTTGGATCCTTCTGGGATTTCATAAACCCTCATCCAGAAACACTTCCCTTTTTGGGTAAAGAACAGCATGTATTGGTGGTTTGTTCCTACAAATAGATGTTCTAAGAAGTCTTCGTTTCTAGTTGTAGAAGCTTTTTGCCCTACTCCTCCTCTATTTTGTGTCTTGTATTCGGCTAATGGGGTACGTTTGATATAACCTGCATGAGAAATCGTAACAACTACCTTCTCATTAGGAATCATATCTTCAATACTAAAGTTTCCACCAGCATATTCAATAACAGAACGACGTTCGTCACCGTATTTTTCTTTGATTTGCGCTAGCTCTTCCTTAATGATATTCATACGACGGTCTTTTTTGTCGAGGATATCTTTTAAGTCTGCGATGGTTTTAACTAATTCGTCATATTCCCCTCGCAATTTATCTTGCTCTAGTCCGGTTAATTGACGTAAGCGCATTTCCACAATCGCTTTCGCTTGAATTTCTGTTAATTCAAACTTTTCGATCAGCTTATTACGGGCTTCATCTGCATTAGAAGAAGATCGAATTAATGCGATTACTTCATCTATATTATCAGAAGCGATGATCAAGCCTTCTAGTATGTGAGCGCGCTCTTCGGCTTTACGCAATTCAAATTTGGTTCTTCGAACCACCACATCATGACGGTGTTCAACAAAATGATGAATCAAATCTTTGAGATTCAGCATTTCTGGTCTACCCTTAACAAGGGCAATGTTATTAACGCTAAATGAAGATTGAAGTTGAGTGTATTTGTATAATTTATTTAAGACGATATTTGGGATCGCGTCTCGCTTAAGGATATAAACGATTCGCATTCCTTTTCGGTCAGATTCATCGCGAATATTAGAAATCCCTTCGATTTTCTTATCGTTGATTAATTCAGCCGTTTTGCGTATCATTTCCGCCTTATTGACTTGGTAAGGAATCTCGTCTACGATGATGCATTCCCGACCATTGACCTCTTCAATGTTTGCTTTTGCACGCAAGACGACACGACCTCTACCCGTATGAAACGCTTCTTTAACGCCATCATAGCCATAGATTGTACCTCCAGTTGGAAAATCTGGTGCTTTGATATGTTGCATTAACTCATCAATGGTGATGTCACTATTGTCGATATAGCTTATTGTACCATCAATCACCTCAGTTAAGTTGTGCGGCGGCATATTAGTTGCCATTCCCACAGCGATTCCAGAGGCACCATTAATCAATAGATTAGGAACTCTTGTAGGAAGTACTGTTGGTTCTTTAAGGGTATCGTCAAAATTAAGTTGATGATCAACTGTGTCTTTGTCAATATCTGCTAAAAGATCTTCAGACATTTTGCGCATTCTTGCCTCTGTATAACGCATTGCTGCTGGACTATCTCCATCGACAGAACCAAAGTTACCCTGTCCATCTACAAGTAAATAACGCAAACTCCACTCTTGCGCCATACGCACCATGGTGTCGTAAACAGAGGTGTCCCCGTGTGGGTGGTATTTACCTAATACCTCCCCAACAATACGAGCAGACTTTTTGTATGCAGTTGTTGAACGAATTCCCAACTCATGCATTCCGTATAAAACACGGCGGTGTACGGGTTTTAATCCATCACGAACATCAGGTAAAGCACGTGACACAATGACAGACATTGAATAATCAATGTATGCAGACTTCATTTCATCCTCAATGTTTATAGGGATGAGTTTTTCTCCTTCGGCCATAACTAAATTTGGTCTTTAAGTATTTAGGCTAAAATAAATATTTAATGCCCATTTACCTTATGTTGACAAAGAATTTCTTTGTGATTTATTAACATGTAATTCAGAATAAATAATGTCTAAATTTTAACGACTATACCTTTGATTTTATGAGATTTTTTTGTCTATTTACAATAAGATTCAAACGTTTTGGAATGATGTTTGGGTAGATGAAGAAGATAAAAAACTAAGAAAAATGGACGATAACTTTTCTCCACGTGTTAAAGACGTTATTTCTTTCAGCAAAGAAGAAGCCCTACGTTTAGGTCATGACTATATTGGAACAGAACATCTAATGCTAGGTATTCTAAGAGATGGAGGTGGTAAAGCCATTACAATTCTTAATGCCATAGCAGTAGACTTAGAAAATTTACGTCGAAAGGTAGAAATTCTAAACCCTGCTTTGCTTGACAATAATAGTTTAGAAAACACTAAACGCAACTTACACTTGACAAGGCAAGCAGAAAGAGCGCTTAAAACAACTTTTCTAGAAGCGAAATTATTTCAAAGTGATTTAATCGATACGGTACATTTATTACTCTGTATATTACGCAACGAAAATGATCCTACCACAAAATTATTAGGGAAGTTAAATGTCAACTATGATCTTGTAAAAGAACAGTTTAAAGCTATGCTAACGAACGACTCTGACTACTTAGATCTAACCAGTTCTTCCTTTTCTGATGAAAAAGAGAATGAAGATGCTGGGGATAAGCAAAATCCTTTTGTACCCACATCAGAACCCGCTAAATCAAAAAAATCTAAGACTCCTGTGCTAGATAATTTTGGGAAAGACATTACAGCTTTAGCGACACAAGACAAATTAGATCCTGTTGTAGGAAGAGAAAAAGAAATTGAACGTGTTTCTCAAATTTTGAGTAGACGAAAGAAAAACAACCCGCTTTTAATTGGAGAACCCGGTGTAGGTAAATCTGCCATTGCAGAAGGACTTGCTTTGCGCATTGTTCAAAAGAAAGTTTCTAGGGTGCTTTATGGTAAAAGAGTAATTTCACTTGATTTAGCGAGCCTAGTTGCGGGAACAAAATACCGCGGACAGTTTGAAGAACGCATGAAAGCGGTCATGAACGAACTAGAAAAAAATGATGATATAATTCTATTTATAGACGAAATACACACCATCGTTGGTGCTGGTGGAGCGACGGGAAGTTTAGACGCTTCAAATATGTTTAAGCCTGCACTTGCAAGAGGAGAAATTCAATGTATTGGTGCCACTACACTAGACGAATTCCGTCAAAACATCGAAAAAGATGGTGCCCTTGAAAGACGTTTTCAAAAAGTAATTATCGAACAAACTTCTGAAGAAGAAACCATCGAGATTCTTGAAAACATCAAAGAAAAATATGAGAATCACCACAATGTAACCTACACACATGACGCATTGGTTGCTTGCGTTGAATTGACTTCTCGCTATGTTTCAGATCGCTTTCTTCCAGACAAGGCTATTGATGCTCTTGACGAAGCTGGGTCGCGTGTGCACATTAAAAACATGAATGTACCACAAGAAGTTATTGAGCTTGAAGAAGAGTTAGAACAAGTTCGACAAAACAAAAACAGCGTTGTTCTCAAACAAAAATATGAGGAGGCAGCAAAACTACGTGACGATGAAAAACGCGTAGAACGCAACCTTATTACTGCCCAAGAAAAATGGGAAGAAGAATCTAAATTAAACCGCATTGAGGTAACTGAAACGCATATCGCAGATGTAGTCTCTATGATCACGGGAATTCCAGTTCAAAAAATTGTCAGCACAGAAAAGAACAAACTTTCTAATCTTTCTAGCATCATAGGCAACAGCCTAATTGGGCAACAAGAAGCTGTAGAAAAAGTAGTAAAATCGATTCAACGCAATCGCGCGGGGCTAAAAGCACCAGATAAACCCATAGGATCGTTTATTTTCTTAGGACAAACTGGAGTGGGTAAAACACAATTAGCTAAAATCTTAGCGAAAGAAATGTTTGACTCTGAAGAAAACTTGATTCGCATCGACATGAGCGAGTACATGGAGAAATTCGCCATCTCTCGTTTAATTGGTGCACCTCCAGGCTATGTAGGCTATGAAGAAGGCGGGCAGTTGAGTGAAAAGGTAAGAAGAAAGCCCTACTCTGTTATCCTTTTGGACGAAGTCGAAAAAGCACACCCAGATGTATTTAATATGATGTTACAGGTATTAGACGATGGGTTTTTAACGGATAGTTTAGGACGGAAAATCAATTTCCAAAACACCATTATCATCATGACCTCTAACATTGGGGCACGTCAATTAAAAGATTTTGGAACTGGAGTTGGTTTTAGTACATCAGCACAAAAAAATCAATCCGAGGAAATTGAAAAAGGAGTCATTCAAAGTGCATTAAAGAAAACCTTTGCGCCAGAATTTCTCAACCGTGTAGATGATATTGTCATTTTCAATGCCCTTGAAAAAGAAGACCTCCTTAAGATTGTTGATATTGAGCTTAAAAAACTTGATCAACGCATCACAAAATTAGGCTATACTCTAAGTCTTTCTAAGAAAGCCAAAGAATTCATCGGTGAGAAAGGTTATGACAAACAATATGGCGCAAGACCGCTCTCAAGAGCCTTGCAACGCTATGTAGAAGATATTATCGCCGAAGAGATTGTTTCTAGCAATCTGAAAGAGGGCGACAATATCAAACTTGATTGGGATGGAAAGGCAGAAAAGCTTCAACTCGATCTTAAAAATGCATAAATCATTACTCCTCAGTTAAAACTGGGGAGTTTTTTTTTGTTCGCCTTGAAAGTATAAAGCTTTTAACCTATTTTTGTGCAAAATTGATTGATATGTTCATCCAAATGAATAACACCGAATTAAATACGCAAACTTTTTGTACCCCTTGGGGGTATTAAAATCTCTACTCGTGTGTCATTTAAAAAATCAATCTCAATCCTCTTTTTTGGAATAAACTCCACTAATAAATGAAAGTTTTAAAATTTGGCGGAACATCCGTCGCCAATTCTTCTAGTATAAAAAATGTGCTCTCAATTGTTCAACAAGAACAACAATGCACGGTTGTTGTCTCTGCCTTAGGTGGAGTAACAGATTTATTGCTCAATGCGATGAAAAAAGCAGCGCAAAACGACAACAGTTTTTCCGTTGTATTTAAAGAATTAGAAGAACATCATCTAGAAGTCATCAAAGGCTTTATCCCTTCTAAAAGTCAAAGTAGTCTTATCAGCTTTGTAAAAGTTGAACTCAATCGCCTAGAAACTCTTTTAGAAGGTATTGCAATGCTTCAAGAAATCACCCCAAAAGCCGCAGATAAGGTTGCGAGTTTTGGTGAACATTTATCCAGCACCATCATTGCAGCCATCTTTAAGGAAAAAAACATTGATGTTCGCTTGATTGATGGGCGTGATTTAATTGAGGCAAATGTTCAAAATAATCGTCAAATTATTCAATGGGAAAACACCAGCAAAAATGTTAAAACACTTTACAACGCTTCTTCTGCTAAAGTAACCTTAGTCCCTGGTTTTGTTGCTAAAAACAGCAAAGGTGAAAACACCACACTTGGTCGTGGTGGATCAGATTTCACCGCAGCTATTCTAGCGAACATTCTAGAAGCGAGTAGCCTTGAAATATGGACAGATGTTGGTGGAATGTTTACTGCTCATCCTAAAATTGTGGCTCAGGCTACCCCTATCCCTCAATTGAGCTATTTAGAAGCGATGGAGTTATCTCACTTCGGTGCAAAAGTAATTTACCCCCCTACCCTGCAACCCTTAGTAGAAAAGAACATCCCAGTCTACATTAAAAACACCTTTGCATCTAATGACCCAGGTACTTTAATTACTAAAGCAAAAAATGTTATTGATGGCCAAGTTGTCAAAGGGATCAGTCATATCGATAATGTGTCTCTTGTAAGTCTTGAAGGAAGTGGAATGGTAGGAATTCCCGGTTTTTCAAAACGCCTGTTTGAAGTCTTATCCCTCGAGAAAATCAATGTCATTATGATTACGCAAGCTTCTTCAGAGCACTCGATCTGTATAGGTTTAAGATCAGAAGACGCTCATCGCGCCAAAGAAATTATCGATCAAGAGTTTGCCTTTGAAATCTCATTAAACAAAGTTGACCCTGCCTTGGTAGAAAACGAAATGGTCAATGTCGCTGTGGTCGGTGATGATATGAAAAATCATCAAGGTATCAGTGGGAAAATGTTTAGCACCTTAGGAGTAAATAATGTCAATATCCGTGCAATTGCTCAAGGCGCTTCAGAGCGAAATATATCTATCATCATAGCCAAAAAAGACACCCACAAAGCTTTAAACTGCTTGCACGAAACCTTCTTTGAAGAAAATATCAAACAACTCAATCTATTTGTTATTGGAGTAGGTAATGTTGGAAGTAAGTTAATGGAGCAAATCCATCAACAACAACAATACTTAGAAGAGATTTTACAATTACGCATTCGCGTAATGGCCTTGGCCAACTCCAGAACAATGCTATTAAGCGATAAAGGGGTAGATTTAACCACTTGGTCAGAAGAGTTGCCTAAAGGCGCAAAAAGCAATGTCGATGATTTCTTTAATCACGCAAAAGCATTGAACTTGCGCAACAGTATTTTTGTCGATAACACTGCAAATGAAAGTATTGCTACAGAATACCAGCGCTACCTCGAAAACAATATTGGGGTGGTGACTTGTAATAAAATTGCCTGTGCAGATCAATTGACCAATTATCAAACCCTCAAAAAGACTTCTCGTAAATACAGCAGTCCTTTCTTGTTTGAAACAAATGTTGGAGCGGGATTACCGGTAATAGACACCTTGAGTAATCTAATTGCTTCTGGGGATCGAATTCATAAAATCCAAGCCGTTCTTTCTGGAAGTTTAAACTTTGTATTTAATAACTTTTTAGAAAATGACACTTTTAAAGAAGTGGTGATTCAAGCACAAAAAGAAGGCTATACAGAACCAGATCCTAAGATAGATTTAAGCGGGGTCGATGTAGCTAGAAAGATATTAATATTAGCCAGAGAAAGTGGATTAAATATCGAACTTGAAGATATTGCTAATGCGCCATTTTTACCAAAGGCGTGTTTAGACACTCCAGACAACAAGACATTCTTTGATTCTCTTGATGCCCATAAAGCCCACTTTAATGGACTTTTAGAAAGTGCTAAAACAAATAACGCTCGTCTTAAATATGTGGCACAACTTGAAAATGGTCAAGCCAGTGTGGGACTTCAAGAAATCCCTCAAGGACATGATTTTTACAACCTAGAAGGTAGTGATAATATCATCTTATTCTATACAGATCGTTATAAGGACCAACCCTTAATCGTTAAAGGTGCTGGAGCTGGAGCAGATGTAACTGCTTCTGGAATATTTGGAGACATTATTAGAATAGGAAAACGCTAATGGAGTCAGTTAAAGTATTTGCTCCCGCTACAGTCGCTAATGTTTCTTGTGGCTTTGATGTTTTAGGCTTTTGCCTTGACAAGGTTGGAGATGAAATTATTGTACGAAAATCCACCCAACCCGGGGTGCGTATCACAAAGATTGAAGGACAAAAACTCCCTTTAGCGACAAAAGAAAATGTGGCTGGAGTCGCAGCAGAAGCTTTATTAGAAAAACACCCTTGTGATTTTGGTTTCGAAATCGAAATTTACAAAGGCATCAAAGCAGGCAGCGGGATTGGCAGTAGTGCCGCAAGTTCTGCTGGTGCAGTCTTTGGCATTAATGCCTTGTTAGGAGAACCTTTTACCCGCAATCAATTGATTGAATTTGCCATGAAAGGCGAAGAGTTAGCCAGCGGAACAGCTCATGCTGACAATGTTTCTCCTGCACTTTTAGGTGGGTTTACACTAGTGCGCTGTGGACAAAAACCAGATGTTATTTCATTACCTTCTCCACAAGAGCTTTATGCTACAATCATACATCCTAAAATTGAATTGCGCACAGCAGATGCACGCTCTGTCCTGAAAAGAACTATCTCACTAGAAAAAGGAATCCAACAGTGGGGTAATCTCGCTGCACTTGTAAGCGCTTTATTTATGGATGATTACGATCTTATGTCGCGCTCATTAGTCGATGTTGTGATTGAACCAGAACGCTCTGCGCTAATTCCTCATTTTAAAGAAATGAAAGAAGCCGCTATTGCAGCTGGAGCTTTAGGTTCTGGAATATCAGGGTCTGGACCGTCAATTTTTAATCTCTCAAAAGGACAAGCAACCGCAGAAAAGGTAAGACAAGCATTGATCGACAGCTTTAGTCCAGTAGGCATTGAATTTGATACATTTGTTTCTCCTATCAATAAAAAAGGTGTTCAACTTATTACCCCCTAATGAAATACTACAGTTTAAGTAATCCAAAAGAAAAAACAAGCTTTGCTAATGCAGTCGTCAATGGTATTGCACCAGACCGTGGCCTTTATTTCCCAGAAGAAATACCACAACTTGCTGCCGCATTTATTAAGGAATTACCTCAATTGAGCATTCCTGAAATAGCGTATACTGCTATGGCACCTTTTGTAGGGGATGAAATCCCCAAAGCAGTTTTAGAAGAGATCTTAAAAAACACCTTAGACTTTGATTTTCCAGTTGTCCCAGTGACTGAAAACATAGGAAGTTTAGAACTCTTTCACGGTCCTACCCTAGCCTTTAAAGATGTGGGAGCACGTTTTATGGCACAATCCTTAGGCTATTTTAATAGCCAAAAATCTGACCAAAAAGTCACTGTCCTTGTCGCCACTTCTGGGGATACAGGTGGAGCGGTTGCTAACGGATTTTTAGGCGTTGAAGGGATCGATGTGGTCATTCTTTATCCAAAAGGTAAAGTGAGTAAAGTACAGGAACAACAATTGACTACCCTGGGACAAAATATCACAGCCTTAGAAGTAGATGGGGTTTTTGACGATTGTCAAGACATGGTCAAAACTGCGTTTCTAGACAAAGAAATTACAACCACGAGAAAACTTACTTCGGCGAATTCGATCAATGTAGCACGCTGGTTACCGCAAATGCTCTATTACTTTATTGCTTACCGTCAATTAGCCGAACGCAAGCAACCTTTTGTCTTTTCTGTTCCTAGTGGAAACTTTGGGAACATTTGCGCAGGGATGATGGGACAAAACATGGGTTTACCCATTGATCATTTTATTGCTGCGACAAATATTAACGATGCCGTGCCCACTTATCTTGAAACTGGAGAATATGCTGCAGTTAAAACGACTCCCACCATTTCTAATGCGATGGATGTAGGGGATCCTAGTAATTTTGTGCGTATCCAAAAGATTTATGGAAATAATTTTACCCAATTAAAAGATCATCTTAGTGGCTATCGCTTTACAGACGATACTACCCGCAAAGCCATGAAAGAAATCTATAACACTTCTAGCTATATCGCTGATCCCCACGGAGCAGTGGGCTATTTAGGCTTAAAGGATTATTTAAAACAACATCCAGAAAAATACGGAGTCTTCTTAGAAACTGCTCACCCCATAAAGTTTTTAGATACGGTGGAAGAAACCTTAGAAATGGAAGTTCCCATGCCAGAGCGCATTCAATCCCTCCTCGACAAAGAGAAGAAGAGTATTGGGATTAAAAATTATGCCGAGCTAAAATCTTATTTACTGTCTTAATTCGACAATTCAGGTAAACTAAAACTGTCTAACGGACTGGGTTGTGCCATCATAGTTTCAATCTCATCCCACGCTCTAGGCGCTCCTGCAGAAAGATTGACTGGCCCTTCTTTTGTAATCAAGATATCATCTTCAATTCGAATCCCTATACCCCACCATTTAGGATCGCAAGGGCTATTCTTAGGGATATAAATCCCTGGCTCTACTGTTATAATTGAATTTTCTGGTAATGGACCATAATTGCTTAAATCGTGAACATCTAATCCTATATGGTGTGCTGCACCGTGAGGGTAATAGCGTCTAAATTCGCTGGCCTCTGTGATGATGTCTAAATCCATTAAACCTTTGGTTACTACTTCTTGGGTGATTTTTGTCACCTCTCTGGTTGTAGCACCAATGACAGATTTAGCAATCCCTGCCTCTTGTGCATCATAAACAATTTGATAAAGCAAACGCTGTTCTTCTGTAAAGGTTCCTTTGACCGGTAAGGTACGGGTAACATCTGCGGTATAACCTTCATACTCTGCTCCTAAATCCATCAACATCAAATCTGTTTCTGATGGGTTGTCACTGTTTTCGATATAGTGCAAAACACAAGCATTGTTTCCTGCCCCTACGATCGATGGATACCCCTCATAGGCAGCGCCATATTTTTTAAAGACATATTCGTGAATCCCCTGCACTTCTCTTTCTGACATCTCTGGGTGTAAAGCCTTCATCACTTCCACTTGACCAATGGCAGAAATCTCAATCGCTCGTTTTAGTTGTTTTAACTCAAATGGAGCTTTTACTTCGCGAAGGTCTCCCATGATTTGTTCTAATTTTTCAACATCAAAGATGTAATCTTTTAGTACAAAGGCGGTTTGCATTTTAAGATCTGCCGGCACTTCAAGGGTTTCTAAGGCAACAAAATCTTTGATAATTTGATCTTCTAAAAGACTGGCGTCTCTCCCTATTTGCCACTCAACATAGCTTTTTAAACGGGCAAAATTTTCTGGCGTTACCGTGCGAATAGATTGTTGAATTTGATATTGAACGCGCTTAAAATCTGCTGGGAAATTGATAGCCTTCTTAAAGGTCTTTTTCAATTGGTATAAATCATATGGATCACCAGCTAAATCGCGTTCATCGTTTTGAAAATCAACAATCAAGACTTCATCAAAAGCTTCAAAACTAGGCGGATTTTGCACAAAATCACTGCGTAAAGCTACACGGTCAAATCCCATCTTTTGGGCACCTTCTACGCCTAAACGGTAACCATTCCATTGTTCTGCACTGGCATCGCGCTCTTGGATGTATATCTTCTCTTTAAAAGCTCCTTTATCATCTTGTTGATCTGAAGAATAAACCAATAAAACGGATTGAGGTTCACGCCATCCTGTTAGATAGAAAAAGTTTGGGTCTTGATGATAGACATAGTCCACATCGTTTGCCCGATTTCTAGTAGGATTTGAAAAAACAACAGCAACACTATTGGGCGGTAATTTTTCCCTTAAAGCATCTCTCCTACTTTGATGAAAGGCTAAAGATTCTTCTGAAGGAACTTTGGCTTGCCCTAATAATTGAAAGGAATTAAAGAGTAATAAAACGTAAAAAAGAAGGCTGTATTTGTGCATAAGTATTGTATTTAATCAAAAAAAGCAGTCTTAAAATAGCTAATTTAGCGACCAATTTAGTGCTTTTAAATAAATGACTATGAAAAAAACTGTATTGAATCAACTTCATCATTCTCTGGGGGCAAAAATGGTTGCTTTTGGAGGATTTGAAATGCCGGTGAGTTATAGTAGCATTAAAGAAGAACATCACTGTGTTAGAGAAAAATTAGGTGTTTTTGATGTTTCACACATGGGCGAGTTTTTTGTAGAAGGACCCGCTGCCTTAGCTTTATTACAACACGCTTGTAGTAATGATATAAGCAAACTTGTCCCTGGAAAAGCGCAGTACAATTATTTCCCTAATAAAGAAGGGGGAATTGTTGATGATTTAATTGTTTATCAATTAGCCGTGGAAAAATACCTTTTAGTAGTCAATGCCTCAAATATCGATAAAGATTGGGCATGGATTAGCGCCCTCAACAGTAGTTTTAAGGCAAAACTTACCAATGCTTCAGAGGACTATTCCCTTTTGGCCGTTCAAGGCCCAAAAGCCATTGAAGCTATGCAAGAATTAACCGACTTCGATTTAGCCAGTCTACCTTTTTATGGTCACACCACCACTACTTTTGCAGGGTTAGAAAATATTATTGTTGCCACAACAGGCTATACTGGTTCTGGCGGAGTAGAAATTTACTGTAAGAATGATGTGGTCGCCCAGTTATGGGAAGCGATTTTTAAGGTGGGAGCAACCTTTGGGGTGCAAGCCATCGGTTTAGCGGCTAGAGACACCCTGCGTTTAGAAATGGGCTACTGTTTATACGGAAACGAAATCAATGACAGCAGTTCACCTATCGCTGCAGGTCTAGGCTGGGTCACACGTCCCGCTACTGCTTTTGTCAACGCAGAAAGCATCAACGAACAAAAAGAAAAAGGAACAAAAGATAAATTGGTTGGCTTTGAATTAATCGATCGTGGAATTCCTAGAACAGGACATGATATCGTTACAAAAGAGGGGACAGTGATTGGTCAGGTAACCTCTGGAACGCAATCCCCTTCCTTAAACAAAGCGATTGGACTAGGCTATGTACCTACCGCAAAAGCGATCCCTGGAACAAGCATTCATATACAAGTACGCAATAAAGTTCTTGCCGCTAAGGTGGTTAAATTACCCTTTTATACTCCTCAAAAATAGCATAGTTTGAAACGCATTTTAATTTTAGGTGGCAGTGGGTTTATCGGCAATGCGCTCTATAGAGAACTCAGCCCCTATTTCAATACCTATGCGACTTATTATTCAAGTAAGCAATTCAAAAAGAATCAACACTTTTATCACTTTGATCATACTCAAGAAGATGTCAATGAGGTTTTAAAAAAAGTTAAACCAAGGTTGATCATCTCTGCCGTTCGTGGTCCTTTTGACGATCAAATAGACCTGCATCAACAACTTATTGAGCACTGCAAATACTTTGATTGCCGTTTGATGTTTCTCTCCTCTTCAAATGTCTATGATGCCTTTCATAATTACCCCTCGTATGAATTTGACAAAACCTTATCAGAAAGTGTCTATGGGCGTTTAAAAATCAAAATCGAAAATGACATTATGCGACTTGCCCCAAGTAAATATGTCATTGCGCGCTTGCCTATGATTTTTGGTTTACATTCGCCTAGAATTAAAGAAATGGAAGAAAAAATGGGGCATAACGAACCCATCGAAGTGTTTCCCAATACCATCATTAATCTCAATAGTGATCGAAAGTTGTGCCAGCAAGTTCACTATATCATCAACCAGCAATTAACAGGTGTTTTCCATTTGGGAACAAAAGATTTAATCACCCATTATGATTTCCATAAACGCCTAGCGGCTAAAAGGGGCTGGGATAAAATGATCTTTAAACAAGTTTTTACTACAAACGATATGCGCTATATCGCAGTGCTCCCTAAAGAGAACAAACTTCCTCCTCACCTGCTTCCCAGCTGCGAAGAGATTCTTGACGATTCTCATATCGCACTAGCCGATAATGATTAAACTATCCATGTGATATTTTGGGTAATTTACCCATCCAGAAGAAATAGTTAAGGCTGCTCTTATTCCCTTCAGCTACTTCCTAAAGTTTTTTATCTTTGTTCCACTTCAAAAAAACACTACAAATGGGAAGAGCCTTTGAATTTAGAAAAGCACGAAAAATGAAGCGTTGGTCTGCGATGGCAAAAACCTTTACTCGTATTGGCAAAGACATTGTCATGGCTGTTAAAGAAGGTGGACCAGATCCAGATAATAACGCTCGTCTGCGTGCGGTAATTCAAAATGCTAAAGCGGCTAACATGCCCAAAGACAATGTTGAGCGTGCCATTAAAAAAGCCTCTGACAAGAATACAGAGAATTATAAAGAAGTTTTATTTGAAGGCTATGCCCCTTATGGCATAGCGATATTAGTTGAAACCGCAACAGATAACAATAACCGTACTGTAGCCAATGTTCGCAGCTATTTTAATAAAGCAAATGGGAACTTAGGGACTTCTGGTTCAGTAGAATTTATGTTTGATCGCACTTGTAACTTTCGCATTAATCCAGAAGGGATTGATCCAGAAGAGTTAGAACTAGAGTTTATCGATTTTGGGGTAGAAGAAGTTTTCGCTGATGAAGATGGGATCTTACTCTATGGCCCTTTTGAAAACTTTGGCAGCATTCAAAAAGAACTAGAAAATCGCGAATTTGACATCTTGTCTTCTGGTTTTGAACGCATCCCACAAACCTTGACAAAGCTTAGTGCTGAACAAGTAGAAGAGGTCGAAAAACTTATTGAAAAAATTGAGGAAGACGACGATGTACAAAATGTCTACCACAATATGGATACCAGCGAATAAACCTAAGAGTATTCAGGTACTTTTCCTACAACGCCTTTAAATAGCGACTTTAAATAAACAAAATCTTTCTCCCTATCTCCTGTGGGGGTAAACAGTGGATGAAAAATCATCTCGCGGTTTTGCCAATCAAAGGCGATCGGTAAAATGGGGACGCCAGCTTTTTCGGCGATATAATAAAAACCGGTTTTCCATTCGTCTACTTTTTTACGGGTGCCTTCTGGAGCGATGGCCATGCGAAATATGTCTTCTTCTCCATACATTCGAGCGATGGCATCGACCACTTTTTCGTTTTTCTTTCGGTTGAGCGGCATGCCGCCTAAGCCTTTAAAAAACCAAGAGGTAAAGGGGGTAAACAGTTCTTTTTTTCCCACAAAATGTATGGGTTCTTTTAGATAAGTACGCACGCCTATGGCAATCACAAAATCCCAATTACTGGTATGGGGCACTACTGCAATCACATATTTTTTATCCCTAGGGAAAGTTCCTTTTAGTGAAAACTTATACACTTTAAAGGCTAAAAATTGTGCCATTAATCGAAACATAGAGAAGGTATTAGGCTTTTGAAAATTTTATGATTCACAAATATAAGACGAAAATTAAGGGAATCTTAATCCTCTGGAGGAAAGTATTCCTTTCCAAAACCTATCAAATACAATTGCTCTTTTGCCCTTGTGATCGCAGTGTATAACCATCTAAAATAAGCGATAGAGGGCCCATCGGGTAAATAAGGTTGCTCTACAAAAACCTTTTTCCATTGACCGCCCTGAGACTTATGGCAAGTAATCGCATAAGAATACTTGACCTGTAAGGCATTGAAATAGGGGTCGTTTTTGACCGCCATAAAGCGTTTGTATTTTGTGGTAAGATGCTTGTAATCTTCGTTGACCGCTTGGTACAACTTATTGCCTTCTTCAAAACTTAAGGAAGGACTTTCTGAAGTAAGTGTATCGATTAACAGCATGGTCTCAAAAGGCTTCTCGTCTGGATAATCGACCATCGCGACTTCCACTTTCGCGAAGCGGAAATCATAGATATCTTTGTGATCAAGAATGCGTAAAATTTTAACCAAATCTCCATTGGCGATAAAGCCCGGTGCAGATTCTGGCGCAAGCCAAAAGTAATTATTCTTGACGACCATCAATTGATCTCCAACAGACAATTCGGCTTCTAAAAACAAAATGCGCTGCCGAATTTGTTGATTGTACAGGTTCGCCCGCTTGTTAGAGCGAACGATAAAAACGGTTTCTTCTAGACCTTCCTTTCGAATAGATTCCTCTAGTGCTTCAAGGATGGCGTTGCCTTCTATCATGCGTTCAACATCTGAACAAACGCTTACATCAAATTGAAAATCTGTTCCAGTAGATTCTTCTAAAAAGGATCGCAAATGGGTGGCATTCGCCAAAATACCCGAGTTGAGCTTTTGTCTCACCACTTCTTCAAGTATACACTCAACAACCTCTTTATTAAATTCATGCAGGAGATAATCCCCATCAAGGGCCGGACTCAAATTTAAATGCACTGGCGGCAACTGTGCTGGATCACCCACCAACAGTAATTTACAATTAGTTCCAGCATCGACATATTGCATCAAATCTCCTAATAGAGACCCATTTTCAAAGAGTTTAGTGTTTTGTCGATCATCCCCTATCATAGAGGCCTCGTCCACAACAAAAAGGGTGTTTTTAAATTTATTGGGCTTAAGGGTGAATTGCATTCCACTGCCGCCCTCGCTTTTAGTATAATATATTTGCTTGTGAATTGTAAAGGCTTTCTTTCCAGCATAGCCACTCATTACTTTTGCAGCCCGCCCTGTAGGAGCCATTAAGACAGAGCGCTTGTCAATCTTTGGCAAAAAGCGAACCAAGTGCCCAATTGAAGTTGATTTCCCCGTTCCAGCATAACCTTTTAATACAAAAACGGTATTTGATTCTGCGTAAAACATAAATTCCGTCATTTCATTCATCCATAGGGTCTGAGACGCTGTGGGTTTAAACGGGAATTTTTTGATTAATAAAGCGTTAAATTCGCTGGCCTGCATGAAGTGTTTTGCCTGAAAGATAAATCATTTCTCAAAACCTTTTCCGAATAAAAAAAAATTGTAGTTTTGTTTGACACAAAATAATTTAAAATGAAGATTGCCGCTCAAGCTGTCCTTTGGATATTAATCGTATTTTTTAGCTATAAGATTTATGACTCTATCAACGGACCTATCAACTTTAACCAAACTAAAAACAAACGTTATGCTCAAGTAATTAATCGTTTGAAAGATATTCGCAAAGCGCAAATTGCACACAAAGATGTAAAAGGTGTTTTTGCCAATAATTTTGACAGCCTTGTCGCTTTTGTTGATACAGGAATCTTCACTTTGATCCAGAAAAGAGATTCTTCTTATTTAGAATACGATAAAACCTACCGTATTGATATGTTAAAAGAAGTGGTTGTAATCGATACTTTAGGAACTGTTCCTGTGAAGGATTCTCTCTTTGGAACATCTGACGAATACAAACAAATGGCTTTTGTACCTATTAAAGGAGTAGAAGATAAAACCTTTGAGATCAAAGCTCAAATCATCGATAAAAACGGTTATAAAGTACCAGTATTTGAAGTTAAAGTAGCGAAAAACATCGTGCTTTTTGATCAAAATGAAGACTTGCTAAAGCAAGAAAACGAAACGATTTCTGTTGATGGTGTTAACGGTCCAGTATTAATATTAGGCTCTCTAACAGAGGTAAGTACCAACGGTAACTGGCCAACTATTTTTGATGCAGCTAAACAATAAGCAAATCACTATAAATGACTTATCCATCCTTGTGAACAAGGATGGATTTTCTTTTTGTACCCTTGATCAACATCATTTCCTTCCTATAGAGGAAAAGACCCCTACTAAAGAATCTCTAAAGAGTTTTCTGGATTACCATCAATTGACCCAGCAAGAGGTGCAGTTAATCTTTATGGATCAACCAGCGGTTTGTGTCCCTTCTCCCCTATTTGAAGAACAACAAAACGTAAACTATTTTAAAGGTGCCGTCAATCTCCCCGCAGACAGCACTTTTGAACACCGCTCACTCGACAGCTTAGACATAACCTCCATTTTCCCTACTAACAGCACTCTAATTAGCCTCTTTAAAGAAGTTTACCCTTCATTAAAAGTCAATCACTTAAGCGCTGCTTTATTGCCTTTGTTGTCCTCTTTTTCCTTTGGCAAAGCCAAAAAAAACTTATTCATACATCTTAGAAAAGATGATTTTGATCTTATGCTTTTTCAAGGTGGACAATTACTGGTACAGAATACTTTCTCTCACAAAAATGCAGATGATTTTTTGTATTATCTCTTCTATGTCACAGAGCAATTCTTTTTAAAGCCAGATCAATTCAACCTTTACTTTTTAGGCCGTTATATCAAGTATAGCGAATATTATCAAGGGGTTCAAGAGTTTCATGCTAGCATTGATTATCTCGATCCACAATTTCCAGCAGTAGATGCCAACCACCCTGCGCCTTTTTTCCAATCTTTTTTTCCAGCATGAGAATTATCTCTGGAGCTTTTAAAGGTAGGCGCTTAAAAGCGCCAAAGCAACTTCCGGTTCGTCCTACCACAGACCGTGCTAAAGAAGCGCTATTTAACATTCTAAACAATCACTTCCACTGGGACGAAATCAAAACCCTTGATCTTTTTTCTGGAACAGGAAACATTTCTTTTGAATTAGCCTCAAGAGGGGTGCAACAGCTGACCGCAGTCGATCAAAACAAACACTGTGTTTATTTTATCGATCAAACGGCACAGTCTTTTAATATGCCAATTACAGTGATTAAAAATTCTGTTGAACGCTTTTTGAATCAGCCAGCAGGAACGTTTGACTTTATCTTTGCAGATCCACCTTATGCTTTTACAAAGGACCAATTATTGACTATAGCAGCGCAGCTGTTAGACAATAATTGGCTCAGTAAAGAGGGACTTTTAGTCATTGAACACGATAGCCATTTAAATTTGTCAGAACACCCTTTGTGCTATGAAGATCGCATCTATGGCAGCAGTCGATTTAGTTTTTTTGCTTTAACAGAAGAAGAATAAAAAAAGCAGGCCATAAGCCGGATTCTGTCGTGTCTTATCATTTATCTAGACCCACAATTACTCATGGGTTCAAACCGCCTACCCTTCTACTTGAACGAGCCGCTCTTAAGCGCAGATATACTTGGCGTTGCACCGTATAGAGTTTACCTGGTTTCACTACAGCTTAACCTGTACATTCTTTCTGTTGCACTTGTCCTATTCGCCAGGGCGAACGACGGGTGTTACCCGCTATACTGCTCTATGGTGTCCGGACTTTCCTCTCCCCGCCATTGGCGGGCAGCGATAAGAGACCTGCTTGCGGCAAAGGTACAATATTGTTAATAATTTTTGTCGCTAAAGCCTTCCTTGATAAGGTTATCCCAATCCCTTTTTTTACATTTGAAATAATGGAAGCATTCGTTGTATCTGCACTCAAATACCGTCCACAACAATTCTCAGATGTTGTTGGTCAACAAGCGATTACGCAGACTTTAGAGAACGCAATCGCTAAAGACCAACTTCCGCAAGCACTCTTGTTTTGTGGACCTAGAGGAGTTGGAAAGACCACTTGTGCGCGTATCTTGGCGAAAAAAATAAACAATCAGGGCGATCAAGACACCGACCAAGACTTTGCCTTTAATATTTTTGAACTCGATGCGGCTTCTAACAACTCGGTAGAAGATATTCGCAATCTCAATGAACAAGTCCGAATTCCACCACAAACTGGAAGCCACAAGGTTTATATCATTGACGAGGTTCATATGCTCTCCACTGCGGCCTTTAACGCCTTTTTAAAGACCCTTGAAGAACCGCCTAAGCATGTAATTTTTATCCTAGCTACAACAGAGAAACACAAGATTATCCCTACCATATTATCTCGCTGTCAAATCTTTGAATTTAAACGTATTACCCCCATAGATGTTCAACAATATCTCGCTGTAATTGCGACAGAGCAGGGCGTTACATTTGAAGAAGAAGCCTTACACCTTATTGGTCAAAAAGCAGATGGAGCGATGCGAGATGCCCTTTCGATCTACGATCGTATGTGCAGCTTTTGCAACAACAATCTAACTGTAGCGGCAGTCGCAGAAAACCTCAATATTTTAGATCACTCTGCCTACTTATCTCTAGCAGAAAAGTTAATTGCCCATGAGATACCAGAAGCATTAATTCAATACGATGGGATTGTACAAAAAGGGTTTGATGGAGAACAATTTATCAGCGGTTTAGCGAGTCATTTGCGCAATTTATATTTATGTAAGGACCCTAAAACAATTCCGCTTTTAGAAGCGGGTGAACGTCTACAGGCACGTTATGCAGAACAAACAAAAGCGGTTTCCTTAGCCTGGCTAGCCGATGCAATGGATCTCGCAAACAACTGTGAACTGTCCTATAAAAACAGTCAAAACAAGCGATTACACGTCGAGTTATGCCTTATGCAAATCGCCTCCCTCCATTTTAATGGAGAAAAAAAAAAGGAAGCTTAATTCCCACCTCCTTCTTTCTTCAGGCTAAGCCAAAAGAAAAATCAATAGCTACAGCACAAGCTACACCTCCTGCTCAAGAAGTTCAAGAACCCAAAGCAGATTATAACACTAAACCACTAAGTGCAGAAACTCCAACTGCTCCCCCGGTATCCAGCACAACAGAGACACCGAAGATTCAAATAAAATCAAAGGATGGAAAACAAATCTCTTCTTTTTCTTTGGCGAGCATTCGCAAAAAGAAAGAATGGGAACAGCAACAAAAGCCAATAGAAAAAGCGGAAGAGCTCCCTAGTGATCCTTTTACACAAGAACAACTAGATCAATACTGGGAAAATTGGCAAGAAGAAAAAACAAAAAAACGAGAGCAAAACCTAGCCTCGCTTTTTCAATTAAGCCAGCCTAAAATTGTTGCTATCAATAGCATAGAATACACCGTTCCCTCTCCCCTTAACAAGGTGGAATTAGAAAGGGAATTTGTTTACTTCCTCCCTGATTTAAGGAAAAACTTAAACAATTACTCCATTCAGATTAAAGTACTCGTAAAAGAAAGCGAAGAGAAAAACTATATTTATACCCCAGAAGAAAAATACAATCGTTTAAGAGAAATCAACCCTGCCATTGATGAGTTGCGCAAGAAATTAGATTTGGATCTTTAAGGCCATTTATACCAAATGATCACTAAGCCTGTCGAAGTATAACTTATTTATTTTCGCGGTACAACACCTTAATCATCCCGTCCGAAAGTCCAATCTTTGGTACAAAAATTTCGGTAGCGCCACTCCATTGTAAGGCCTTTAAATAAATTTGAGTCGCAGGGATAATCACATCAGATCGGTCGGGATTGAGTTCCCATTGAATGATACGCTCGTTATAATCTAATTGATTTAGCTCGTTATAAAGCGTATTAAGTTTAATAAAACTTAGTGGTCTTCCATCTTTTACTTTCGCTATTTTAAATAGCTTATTAATATTTCCTCCAGATCCTAATAAAGCAAGCTTAGAGTAATCCTTTGTATGAGTTTCAATCCACATTTTGATCTCCTCCCAGACTTTATCACTTACCATATTGTTAATCATTCGTACAGTACCTACTTTAAAAGACTTTGAGACAATACGTTTTCCTTTGACCAAAACAGAGAATTCTGTACTCCCCCCTCCTACATCGATAAAGAGAAAAGTACGGTTCTTATTGATGGATTCAAAAATATTTGTGGTGGCAATAATTTCTGCTTCTCGTTTCCCGTCAATAATCTGAATCTCAATTCCTGCTTTCTTTTTGATGGTTTGGATTACTTCTTCGGCATTATTCGCTTCGCGTAAGGCCGAAGTAGCACAGGCCATATACCTTTTAACCTTATTGACTTTCATGATCAACTTAAAAGCTTTCATGGCTTTGACCATGCGCTTTATGTTAGCCTCAGAAATTTCTCCCACAGTAAAAGAATCTTGCCCTAAACGAATGGGAACGCGCACTAAAGAACTCTTCATGTATTTAGGAGGAGCAGTTGCTTTGGTCACTACATTAGAAATCAAGACACGAACGGCATTAGAACCGATGTCTATGGCGGCATAACGTTCAATCTTCATTCGCTAAGTTTATTTTTAAAATAAGCATAGGTTGCCCATTGGGATCGTATTGCCTCTCCCTGACTATTAACAAAAGCATTTTGATCGTTGGTATTTACTAATCTTGCTTTAACATTATCATTCCAAGAAATCATAAAAGTGTCCAATAACTCATGTTGTATGTCTTTATCTAAGATAGGACAGGCTACTTCTACCCTGTTGTAAATATTACGTGTCATCCAGTCGGCAGAAGAAATATACATTTGTGGGTCCCCATTGTTTTCAAAAATGTATACCCGTGAATGTTCTAAAAATTTATCCACTACACTAATCAGCCGTATATTTTCACTCATCCCCTTTACCCCTGGTATCAAGCAGCACACTCCGCGTACAATCATATCAATTTGTACTCCAGCGCGACTCGCATCATATAGTTTACTAATAATTTTATAATTAGTGATATTGTTAAGCTTTAATCGAATACGGGCCTTCTTTCCTTCTCTTGCATGCTCAATCTCTTGCTCGATTAAACGAATCAAAGTAGAAAAGGTATAATGAGGCGAAACAATCAAATGCTTGTACTTCTTGATTTTATAATTTACCGATAGGAAGTTAAAAACTTTTGAAACATCTTTTAAAATCTTTTGGTGAGAGGTAAATAGCGTATAATCGGTATAAATTCGAGCGGTAGATTCGTTGAAATTCCCTGTACTGATAAAACCATAGCGCATGAGTTTTTTACCTTCTTCGCGCTCGATAACACATATCTTGGTATGTACCTTTAAACCTGGCACTCCAAAGATGAGTTGTACCCCTGCCTTTTCAAGACTTTCTGCGGCTTGGATATTATTTTCTTCGTCAAAACGGGCTTGTAACTCAATTTGCACCAAAACCTTTTTCCCGTTTTTAGCGGCATTTATTAAAGAACTAGCAACTTGAGACAGTTTAGCCAAACGGTAAATGGTGATCTTAATGGTCTTGACCTTTGGGTCTAGGGCCGCTTCCCGTAAAAACTTAATGACGTAGGCAAAGTTTTGGTAGGGCGTATAGATCAAATAATCCTTTTTAGCGATCGCCTCCAAAATATTATCCTCAAGGGAAATCCCTTTTAAGGGCAAAGCAGGAAACGCACTGTAGAGCAGATCTTTTCTATTTAAACTAGGAAAGTTCATGTAGTCTCTGCGGTGATGATAACGCCCCCCAGGAATCAAACTATCGGTAGAAGCTACTCCTAGTTTTTTCATTACTACCGCAAGGGTCTCTGGGGCAATTGTTTTATCATGAACCAAACGTACTGGATCTCCAACCAGGCGATCTTTGACGCTGTCAATAATTTTTTCCACATAACTCTTCCCTACATCTTCTTCTATATCTAACTCGGCATCTCGCGTGATTTTAACCATATGTCCTTCTATACTCTCATAGTTGAACATACTAAAAATCAGATGGAAATGATAGCGAATTAAATCATCTAACATCATTAAGCATTGCTTTTCGCCTTCCGGCGGAAGGGGGATAAAGCGATCGACTTCTTTCGGCATTTCAATCACGGCATAGAGCTTATCTCCTTTGGCTTCAGCCATAGTAGGACTTAGCTTCATTTTTATAGCGAGAAAGGCTTTATTGTCGGTAAAATCTTGTTCTTCTTCTTTTAAGATAACGGTAACCAAACGCGGACTTACCTTCTGTAAAAAGTAGTCGGTTAGAAATTCAGCTTGAGCCGCATTCACTTCTTCTTGTCGCAAGAAGTGAATATTCTCTTTTTCAAGTTGGTCTTCAATCTCATTTAAGATTTTAGCACTATTGACTTGTTGCTGGATTACTACCTTAGTAATGTCTTCTAAAAGTTCATCTGCCTTTACACCTCCTAGGGCTCTTTTTCCAGTTTTTTGGGATTGTGCAATGCGTTTGACCGTAGCAAATCGCACTTGGAAAAACTCATCGAGATTATTTGAAAAAATCCCTAAAAACCGCAATCGCTCAATCAAGGGGACAGTGGGATCTGCTGCCTCTTGCAACACTCGTGCATTAAAGTCTAACCAGCTAAGCTCTCTATTGATAAATTGATCTTGTTTCATGGCTATTTTAGTGCTTCTTTTTTACGACCATGGGTAGGTTGACCATTGGCCACTTCTGCCCATTTTGATTGTGCAAAGGTAAGGGAAATCCAGTCAGCGGTTTTGAGTTCTTCAACAGCCTTAACCGAAAGATAATCTGCTGCATAACTAAAGGCGGGATTGTGCCCCACAAAGATCACTTTAGCATATGCATCATCCAACTGTTTGACCTGGCGTAAAATATCTTCGCTATTAAAGCTGTACAAAGCTTCTTTAATCGAAACTTGAGAAAAAGGAAATCCAATTTCATGTGCAAGAATCGTCGTAGTGTGTAAGGCGCGATTCGCAGGGCTACTGATAATGGTTTCAAATGCCTGAAAATCTTTTTTCCAATATTGTGCAACGGCAGTAATCGCCTTGATCCCTTTAGGCTGTAAAGGGCGATGACGGTCGTCTATTGACCATTCCCAAGAGGATTTAGCATGCCGTAAAAACATCAATTCTTTCATTAGGGCGAGAGACGTACTGCGGTCCAAGAAGAATCGCTGGTTAAATCATAACGCAAACGGTCGTGTAAACGATTAGGGCGACCTTGCCAAAATTCTATCTGCTGCGGACGCACTAAGATTCCACCCCAATGTGCTGGACGTTTTGGTGGACGATCTTTATACTCTTTTTCTAGGGCAGCTAAACGCGCTTCTAATACCTTTCGAGAGGCGATCACCTCACTTTGATTTGAAGCAATGGCTCCTAATTGACTCCCTAATGGTCGAGAAGAAAAATAGGCGTCAGAAACTTCTGCGGCGACCTTTTCTGCCCTTCCTTTAATAATGACTTGTCGTTCTAAAGCAGGCCAAAAAAAACTAATCCCCACTTGCGGATGAGTCAATATAGCCTTGCCCTTTTCGCTCTCATAATTAGTATACAACACAAATCCCTCTGCACTAAACTGCTTTAACAATACCACCCGCGCTTTAGGAAAATGATCTTCGCCTAAAGTCACTAGCGACATCGCATTCGCTTCTTCAATGGCAGGATGAGCTTCTGCCTCTGCAAACCACTGTTCAAATAAGGTGATGGGAGAAACGCTTTTTAAAGCATCGTCTAATGCACCCTTTTCATAGGACTTGCGTAAGTGTCCAATATCTTTTTCTATACTCATTACTGCAAGGTAGCACAAAGCCTAAAAAAAGTGAAATTTTATCTTTAAGGAAATTCCTGTTGCTGAAAAAAAAGAGGCTTAAGTATAAAATGTTTACTTTAGACCTACCAAATCATTAATTCACCTACTTATGAAAAGCTATTTCCTGTTGCTTTTACTGGTCCCTTTTATTTCTCTTGCTAAACTGGTGACCATTAAAAAGGGGACCCCCATCGCCGCCTCTATTGAATGCTGGGAGAAATTAAATCAATCCATATTAACCAATAACGAAGATTTTTACAACCAATTAGTAAAAGAGTATTGCATCGTTGTGCTCTCAAAAGATCTCAATGCCTATCTGCTCGAAGAAATCAACTGGAAAGGCATGGCGGTCTTGCGAATTCCCGGAAAATCTCTCGCCTTTATGTCCATAGTAATCGACTAGAAACAGCAGAGCTTTAAGGAATAGCAACAGATTAACTTACGCAATAACATACCCGAAATTTTATCATATCCTATGAAAACAACCTACTTCCCAACCCCTCCAGAGGAATATCCCAATATCTTTGAAGCCTCAAAAGATATCGCTTTTGCAATGGGGTCAGCTCCTGTGGTGGGGAGTCTTCTTAAAACCTTAGTCGCTTCAAAGCCTAGGGGAAGATTTCTTGAAATTGGTACGGGAACAGGTTTAGCCACCTGCTGGTTAACAGATGGAATGGACCCCAAGAGTCAACTTATAAGTCTTGATAATGACCCAAAAGTATTGTCCATCGCACAAAAAACCTTCCAAAAAGATTCCCGTGTAGCATTCCACTGCACCGACGCTGCTCAATGGCTCAATAATTATAAGGGGGCTCCCTTTGATCTTATTTTTGCCGATGCATGGCCAGGAAAATTCAGTCATTTAGATCAAACCTTGGGCCTACTCAAAACAGCAGGGTTTTATATCATCGATGACCTATTGCCCCAAGACAATTGGCCCAAAGGGCATCAAGAAAAAGTAAATGATCTAATCCATTTTCTACACCATAAAAAAGACTTTGTCACTTCTCAACTAGACGAGGCAACGGGGGTGATGATAATGGTTAAAACGGGATTATAGCACAAACCCTTTCCCATCCTCTGCGAGGTCAACGTTCTGGAAATGTTGTTGGGCTTGGGTAATAAACTCCTTTAAATCGGGATAGCGGGAAGAAAAATGGCCTAAGATCAATTGGCCCACCTGGGCCGCGGCAGCGATTTGTGCGGCTTCTGCGGCGGTGCTGTGCTTGGTTTTTAATGCGAGGTCTTGGTGGCTGTCGAGAAAAGTCGCTTCGTGATATAGGCAAGTAACCCCTTTTATGAGCTGCGACAAATCTGGTTTATAAGCCGTATCACTACAAAAGGCATAAGACTTGGGCGCATCTGGATCTAGGGTCAAGCGATGATTCTCTATCACAGTTCCGTCATCAAGAGAGATGTCTTTTCCTTGTTTGAGGTTTTCCATATCGGCGATACTTACTCCGTGAGTTTCTACCGCTGCTTGATCAATTTTTCGAGGGCCTACTTTTTCTTTAAAAAGATAGCCGTTCGTATAAACGCGATGGTCTAATGGGAGGGTTTCAACCGTAAACTTTTCATGGTCTAACACCATTTCTGATTCAGCACTATTTAACTCGTGAAAGTAGAGCTTGTAATCGGTCCAAGACTTGGCTAATTTGAGTTGAAGGGTGATGATTTCCTTAATCCCTGTAGGGCCATAGACATGTAAATCTGCCGAGCGACCCAGCAAGCGAAAGGTGGAAATCAAGCCAATCAAACCATAAAAATGATCTCCGTGTAAATGGGAAATAAAGATATGCTGTATTCGGGCGAATTTAACCCCTAGTTTGCGCAGTTGCAACTGAGTTCCTTCCCCACAATCGATCAAGACCATTTGGCCTTTGATTTCTAATAATTGAGCGGTGGTCTGAGCGTTCTTTCGGGGGGTAGCGGCATTACAGCCCAGTATGGTTAATTTCATCTTAAATACCTAAATCTCGTTCTATACGTTCCATATCTATTACATCTTTGGCTTCGCCTAAAGTAGGAACAACCACTAGCGTTTCTGGAAAAAGAGAGAGGGTTTCGTTTTGCGCCACCAAAACCCTAGAATGTGCTTCGCTATCAATGGTGCCTAAAAAAGAGACATAAGTCGAAATAAAAGCGGCATCGATGGCAATTTTGGAAGCATCAAAAATATAATCTTGCTTTGGATCAGCGACCAAATCTTCCGCCAAAGGCGAACTTAAAACAAGGGTTTTTATGGGTTGATCAAAAGCGTCCATTATTATTGTGGCTTGATAAGTTTTGCTGCGAGAAGATAGATCACCGCCATGCGAATGGCGACACCGTTTTCGACTTGGTCTAAAATAATAGCATGCTCAGAATCGGCCACGTCAGAACTAATTTCTACACCTCTATTCATCGGTCCTGGGTGGAGAATAGTGATCTCCTTTCGAAGGCTTTTTAACAAGGGTAAAGTAAGGCCGTATAACTGAGTGTACTCGCGAATAGATGGGAAATAACTCTTGTCCATGCGTTCGTTTTGTACGCGCAGCATATTTGCCGCATCGCACCAGCTTAAGGCTTTTTTGAGATCGGGTTCTATGGTTACGCCCAGGGATTCAATATGCTTCGGTAAGAGGCTTTTGGGTCCGCAAACCTTTACTTCTGCCCCCAGCATGTTGAGCGCAAATATATTGGACAAAGCGACCCGTGAATGTAAGATATCCCCTACTATGACAATGCGTTTTCCAGCGACTTCGCCAAAGCGCTCGCGAATGGAATAAGCATCGAGCAAGGCCTGTGTGGGATGTTCGTGAGTTCCATCTCCTGCATTGACGACAATAGCGTCGACATTTTTTGAAAGGAACTCTGCTGCTCCTGGATTGGGGTGCCGCATAACCACCATATCAACTTTCATGGCCAAAATATTATTGACCGTATCAATCAATGTCTCCCCTTTCTTTACCGACGACTGCGCGGCAGAAAAGTTGAGAATATCTGCACTTAGGCGCTTTTCGGCTAGTTCAAATGATAGTTTTGTTCTTGTAGAGTTTTCAAAAAAGAGGTTGGCAATGGTGACATCTCGTAAACTAGGCACTTTTTTAATGGGTCGATTGATGACTTCCTTAAAGTGATCGGCAGTTTCAAAGATGAGCTGTAAATCTGCTTCTTTGAGGTATTTGATGCCCAGTAAATGATCTACACTTAATGTATTCATAAAATATCTTTCAAGAGGTAAACGGCGTCCGTGTCATGCGTGGCCTTCCACTCTACCGTAACCTTATCGTTTTGTAAGGCATCAACTTGACGACCTACATAATCGGGTTGTATGGGGAGGTCGCGGCTAAAGCGACGATCAATCAAGGTTAAAAGTTCTACAGTCTTTGGCCTTCCATAAGATTCAATGGCTGTTAAAGCAGCGCGAATACTGCGACCCGTATAGAGTACATCATCTACAAAGACGATGTCTTTACCTTCAATGGGGATATTCATTTCGGTCGAACTTGCAGCATGGGGTTTGTCTGAACGGCGAAAATCGTCTCTAAAAAAGGTAATGTCAAGCTTTCCAATGGTGAGAGCCTCTCTGTCATAATCTTGGGCTAGACATTCGGTCAGGCGATCCAGAAGGTAAATCCCCCGTGGTTGTAAACCGATTAAAACGGCATTGGAAAAATCGCGATGGTTTTCAATTAATTGGCAAGCCAAACGATGCAAGAGAATATCGATCTGATGTGCATTGAGTAAAAGCTTTGGCTGCATAAATAGACTTTGTACAAAAATAGAACTTTTTTGCTTGTGCATTTCGCCTAGGGCCAAAAAAAACCCGCTGCAAGCAGCGGGTTGTGTTTAAAATAGATAGAAGCTTACTCCTTATCCATTTGTTGTTTCAAGTTCATTAATGCATCTAAATCCCCTAAGGTTGTTTTTTCTGCATTATCTGCTTGCATCTTCTTCGTGGCTTTGCGAATGTTCTTACGCTCTTCCTCTCTAAAGATTGCAGTGTGAGAAGCAACGACTCTTTTGAAGTCTTTGTTAAACTCGATGATTTTGAAATCTGCTGCTTCTTTTAAACCGATTTTAGAACCGTCTTCTTTCTCTAAGTGACGAGAAGGAACAAAGGCAGTGATATGCTCGTTGAAAGTAATGGTAGCTCCTTTGTCAACCATTTCAGTTAACTCTGCATTGTGTACTGTACCTTCAGCAAAGTCAGTCGCGTATTTATCCCATGGATTATCTTGCGTCTGCTTGTGACCTAAGCTTAGTTTGCGTCCTTCAACATCTAACTCAAGTACAACAACGTCGATGGTTTCTCCAACGGTTAATTCTTCAGATGGGTGCTTCACTTTCTTCGTCCAAGAAAGGTCAGAGATATACACTAAACCGTCGATACCTTCTTCTAACTCGATAAACACACCGAAGTTAGTGAAGTTACGAACGATCCCTTGGTGTTTAGAGCCTATAGGATATTTCGTTGTGATGTCTGTCCATGGGTCTTGCGATAATTGCTTGATCCCTAGAGACATTTTGCGGCTTTCGCGGTCGATCGTTAAGATTTGTGCTTCTACCTCGTCGCCTACAGTAACAAAGTCTTGCGCAGAACGTAAGTGAGTAGACCATGACATCTCTGATACGTGGATTAATCCTTCCACACCATCTTCGATTTCAACAAACGCACCGTAGTCAGCAATAACCACTACTTTACCTTTTACTTTCTCTCCTTCTTTGATGGTATCTCCTAACTTCTCCCATGGGTGATCGCTTAATTGCTTCAATCCAAGTTGGATACGAGATTTGTTATCATCAAAGTCAAGAATTACAACGTTCAATTTCTGGTCTAATTCTAAGATTTCGCTTGGATGGTTGATACGACTCCAAGAAAGATCTGTAATGTGAATTAATCCATCTACGCCGCCAAGGTCGATAAATACCCCGTAAGAAGTGATGTTTTTAACGGTACCTTCAAGTACTTGACCTTTTTCAAGCTGCCCGATGATTTCTTTTTTCTGTTCTTCGATATCTGCTTCGATCAATGCTTTGTGCGAAACAACAACGTTTTTAAATTCGTGGTTGATTTTTACAACTTTGAATTCCATTGTTTTGTTTACATACTGATCGTAGTCGCGGATAGGCTTCACATCAATTTGTGAACCTGGTAAGAAGGCTTCGATCCCGAATACATCAACGATCATTCCCCCTTTTGTACGACATTTAACAAAACCGTTGACGATTTCGCCGCTATCATGTGCATTATTGACGCGATCCCATGCTTTGATCACACGTGCTTTACGGTGTGATAAAACCAATTGACCTGTGCGATCTTCACGGGTATCAACGATAACCTCAACTTTATCTCCTACTTTTAAGTTAGGATTGTAACGGAACTCATTTAAAGAGATTACCCCTTCTGATTTTGCGTTGATGTCAATAATCGCTTCACGATCGGTCATATAAACAACCTCTCCTTCGATTACATCATCATCTGCTGTATCAACAAAGTTTTCACGAACTAAAGCTTCGAATTCAGCTAATTGCTTGTCATCGATTACGTCAATTCCTTCTTCGTAATGGTGCCAGTTGAAGTCTTTCAAAAAGTCTTTTGCATTGTTCGCCGTTGGCGTTGCTGCAGCTGCTTCTTGTGTGGTTTCTTCTGTTTGTGGAGTTTCAGCTGCTTGAGGAGCGTCTTGCTCTGGTGCAGCTTGTGGTGTAGTTTCTTCAGCCATGGCTAAAAAAATGTTTTTGTATTCTGCTGTTTTATAAGGCTTTACACGAAAAACAACAGAAGTTGTTTTGTTTTGTTTCTTTTTCCTCTTGCCTTAATTCATCGTAAGAGTGCGCAAATATACTGGTTTTTAATGGATTGACAAGCATATTTTGAGCTATTTAGGCTTGACGACTTTTAGAATAATTATTATATTAGAATATCCTAAATCTAACCTTATTTAAAACCTACTTCTCCCATGAAATCTCTTTTTCGTTTTGACTTCCGCCACTTTCGTGGCGATTTATTTGGTGGCCTAACGGCCGGAATTGTTGCTTTACCCCTAGCCTTAGCTTTTGGTGTAAGTTCAGGACTGGGCCCTAGTGCGGGTCTTTATGGCGCTATTTTCGTTAGTTTTTTCGCAGCTCTCTTTGGCGGAACGCCTACCCAAATCTCTGGACCCACAGCCCCCATGACAGCTGTAAGCATGGTTTTTATCGCAGAAATGTTAGCGAATTTTGACGGCGATGTCTCTAAGGCTTTACCCACTATTTTAGCCGTGTTTTTATTGGCAGGACTAATTCAAATTATTTTGGGCTTTATCGGACTGGGGAAATACATTCGATACATCCCCTATCCTGTAGTCTCTGGCTTTATGACCGCTATCGGTGTGATTATTTTAGTGACCCAAATTGCTCCTTCGGTAGGCTATTATGCCAAAGAAGACAGCAGCTATGTGCAACAATTTAAACCGCAAGCGGAAGAAGTTATTCTAGAAAACCTTTTAAAAGAAGAAGTGGACGAAGGGATCTTAGTCTTAGAAGATTTTACCACCACCATTGATCGAGCCGAAAAAATCACCGAAGAACACATCATGACCGAAGCCAAAACCCTTGCAGGGAAAGAAGCTTCTGGGGTTGTTGGGACATTCAAGGTTTTTCCGCGGATTTTTAACAACATTCTTTATACCGAATTAATCCTCGCGCTTTTAACCATTTTCATTATTTATGGTTTTAAACGAATTACCAAAAAAGTCCCCAGCACCTTAGTCGCTCTTTTTGTTGTTTCTTTAGGAGCATATGTCCTGGGAGTGGATTACCGACCCATTGCCGCCATCCCCTCTGGCTTACCCATACCGCAATGGGGTTTATTTGCGAGCTTTGGGATTGATACTGTAACGCAATATATTTTTACTGCCATCACCCTGGCATTATTAGGAGCGATTGATTCTTTGCTCACCTCTGTTGTAGCAGATAATATGACTAAAACGGTACACGAACCAAACAAAGAACTGGTGGGTCAAGGGATCGGGAATAGTTTTGGGGCGCTCTTTGGGGGAATCCCGGGAGCTGGAGCAACCATTCGAACAGTGGTCAATATCAACTCTGGCGGGAAAACCCGTCTCTCTGGGATGATTGCCGGTTTACTATTACTCTTTATCCTTTTGGCTATAGGCCCTATCGCCTCACAAATTCCGGCAGCAGTATTAGCAGGAATCTTAATTACTGTAGGCATTGGCGTAATGGATTATAAAGGCCTGCGTGCCATTCCTTTTATGCCACGTACAGAGGTAATCATTCTCATTGTGGTATTAGTCCTTTCATCTATTTGGAACTTGGTTTATGCTGTAGGAATTGGTCTAGTGATCGCTTCACTAATGTTTATGAAAAAGATAGGCGATTTGACCGCAGCAAGTTTTAATGTGAAGTCCCTACAAAAAGAAGCTTCATAGAAAGATGAAAAAAGTTTTCCAAAGCGCTTAAAAGAGGAAGTGTTTATCAAACACCTAGAGGGTCCGCTCTTCTTTGGTTCCACCGCAAAGTTTACCGAAACGGCAAAGCAAATTCCAGCAACGGCTTCTACCCTAGTGATTCGCTTAGATAAAGTTCCCTATGTCGATCAATCTGGTCTGTATGCCCTAGAATCAATCATCATTGATTTGGTTCAAAAAGATAAAACTGTTTTACTGGTGGGTATGGATCAACAGCCTCGATACATGATGGAACGTATTGATATAATCCCAGATCTAATCCCCGAAGAACAAATATTCGATATATTTGAGGATTGTATTAGTTGGATGAAATTAAATGTAAAAGATGAGTATTAAGATCGAAATTTCCTTTGAAGAGAAACAACGATTTACTCAGTGGTGGATATGGATTTTTATTCTGCTTCCTTTAGGCATCGCTCTCTATGGCTGCTATCAACAATTGTGGTTAGGGACTCCCATGGGGAATAAACCTCTATCCAATAATGGACTGATTATTTTTACCCTCTTTGGGATTGGCTTTGTTTTCTTTTTCTGGATCAACCAACTCATTACACGGATTGACGCAACAGGCATTCATGTTCATTTCTATCCTTATGCTAAACGAAGCGTGGCGTGGGGGGGGGGGTGGCCCATTGTCAAGTGATCCCTTATGATTTTGTGGGTGGGTGGGGCGTGCGCCTTTGGACCCAGTACGGCACTGTCTACAATGTAATCGGTGGCAAGGGGCTTTACGTGCAGCTTAAAAACAAGAAAAAGTTTTTGGTGGGCACTCAGCAACCTGAGGAATTAGAACGGTTTTTAACAGAACTAATTTCCCTACGCGAGGTAATCACAGAGTAAGGCAAAGACTTCATCAACATTCAGAGAAGAAGTATCAATCTCTATCGCATCCTCTGCCTTTTTTAAAGGAGCAACAGCACGGCTGCTATCCATTTGATCTCTTTGGATAACATTAGCAAGAACTTCTTCATAAGTTCCTGGGATACCTTTGTCTTGCATTTCTTCAAAACGACGTTGTGCCCTTATTGAAGGAGTAGCATTTAGGAAGAATTTATATTGAGCATCAGGAAAAACAACCGTCCCAATATCGCGGCCATCCATCACCACAGAAGCAGATTTTGATAAGTCACGTTGTTGTTGCAATAAATGGGTCCTCACTGCTGGAATGGCGGCCACCTTACTAACAAGGTTTGAGACTTCAGCTGTTCGAAGCTCTTCCCCATACACCTTACCATTTACGGCCATCAACTTTTGTCCTTCCTTCTGGGATAGCCAACTAAATTGTAGTTCTGGTAATGCAGCAGTTAAAGGTGCAAGAGTAATCTCTTCTTTATTGAGCCATTTGTTTTCAAGTACTAGTAAAGCAATCACCCTAAACATATAGCCCGTATCAACATAGGTAAATCCTATATGAGCAGCAAGGCGTTTAGATAAAGTACTTTTCCCTGTAGAGGCAAAACCGTCAATGGCAATTACAGTTGTATCCATGAGGTAAAAATAAACTTAATAGGTGGATTTATATAATTTGACCTTATCATCTGTGCGATGGAAATGAAATTTATAGCCTTGAGCGGTTTTCTCCAAAGAAGATACACTTATCGTTTTCACGGGGAGATTGGTCAAAGGGGCTGGACTCCCCAATAGCGCTTGAAGCGCCTCTGACACAAAAGGCAAGACCGTTTTATGATAATGCATAATCCCTACTTGATCCGGTTGCTGGCGCGCGACAAACTCTTTAAAATTCACTGAACGATCGATCCACCAGTCGTGATTATAGAGCGTTGCAGAAGACCATAAATGAATGTCTTGAATAGAGAGCGTGCGCACATGTAATTCAACCTCATCCCATTTCAACTCTTTAAAGTCACCTTTATTAAAAAGGATTAGCGTAAAAGGTTCCATCCCTTCAAAGTTGAACTCGTTTATAAATTCATCAATTGTGGCATAGTCAAAATAGGCTAAGGCCATAATACCCCTACTCATGGTGTAAAATTCTTTTCTTTGATGCGGTTCAAAAGCGCCGTTGAGTACACAAGCAAATTGATCGGCATTAGAATAAGCAAACCAAGTCCCACTGGCACCTTCATCACGTGGAAAATAAACACTGATATCCCCCCGTTGATCTTCCACTATATTGTGGGCGGAACGCTTAGGGTCTTCATCTCGGTTAGAAGTAAAGACAAAACCCTCTATAGTAGGAACAAAAGTTACGGTACACATCTACGACAATACTTTAGCGTGCTTTACCTTTTGATCTGTAATGGCCAAATCAAGGACTTCATGCATTTCTTTTACAAAGTGAAAAGTAAGGCCTTTTAAGTAATCTTCTTTGATTTCTTCGATGTCTTTGCGGTTGCTTTCACACAAGATGATTTCTTTGATCTTAGAACGCTTTGCCGCAAGAATCTTTTCTTTGATCCCTCCTACTGGCAATACTTTTCCGCGTAGCGTAATTTCCCCCGTCATAGAAAGGTGTTTTTTAACACGCTTTTGGGTGAATAAGGAAACCAAAGAAGTTAACATGGTGATTCCAGCACTTGGCCCATCTTTTGGCGTTGCGCCTTCTGGCACGTGTATGTGAATATTGTATTTGTCAAAGGGAAAATCGCTTAAGCCTAATAAGACTGCATTCGCCTTGATATATTCCATGGCAATGGTGGAAGATTCTTTCATGATCTTTCCTAGGTTCCCGGTAATGGACAACTGCCCTTTCCCTTTTGACAAGGCAGATTCGATAAAGAGGATGTCCCCACCTACAGCGGTCCAAGCTAAACCAATCACCACTCCGGCAGTCTCATTGTTTTCATATAAGTCCCGAGTGACTTTTTTAGGACCTAATAAGGTTTTAAGATCAGTGAGTTTAGGTTGCTTGAGATAGTCTTCTTCCATGGCGATAGACTTGGCGACATAACGCACTGCTTTTGCCACTTGCTTTTCTAGGCCTCTTACGCCAGACTCGCGGGTATAGCCTTCTACCATGGCTTCTAAAATCGCCTTGTTGAGCTTTAAGTCTTTTGGGCCAAGACCGTGTTCTTCTAATTGTTTGGGTAATAAATGCTTTTGGGCAATCATCGCTTTTTCTTCGATGGTGTATCCACTTACATTAATGATCTCCATACGATCGCGTAAAGCAGGCTGAATACTGCCTAGATTATTCGCCGTTGCAATGAACATCACTTTTGACAGGTCATAGCCCATCTCTAAAAAGTTATCGTAAAACGAACCATTCTGCTCTGGGTCTAACACCTCTAGTAAGGCAGAAGAGGGATCACCTTGAGAGCTGGTGGTTAATTTATCAATCTCATCTAAAACAAAAACCGGGTTAGAGGTTCCTGCCTTTTTTAAACTTTGGATAATACGTCCAGGAAGGGCGCCAATATAGGTTTTACGGTGTCCGCGAATCTCGGCTTCATCACGCATTCCTCCTAAAGAGATACGTACATACTCTCTCCCTAAAGCTTCTGCAACCGACTTTCCTAAAGAGGTTTTTCCTACTCCTGGAGGGCCATAGAGACATAAGATAGGAGACTTCATATCGTTGCGCAACTTCAGTACTGCTAAGTATTCAATAATACGCTTTTTTACTTCTTCTAAACCATAGTGGTCGCGCTCAAGTATCTTCTGGGCGTGCTTTAAATCAAATTGATCTTCTGAAAATTCTCCCCAAGGCAGGTCGAGGAATAAATCCAAATAATTGCGCTGCACCGAATATTCAGCCACTTGTGAGTTCATGCGTTGCAGCTTCATCAATTCTTTGTCAAAGTGCTTGCCTACTTTTTCGTCCCATTGTTTATCCTGGGCACGTATACGCATCTCTTCAACCTCTTCCTCATAAGACACTCCGCCCAATTCTTCTTGGATGGTTTTCATCTGTTGATGCAAGTAGTACTCTCGTTGCTGCTGATCGAGGTCGGTTCTTACACGAGACTGAATGTCGTTTTTAAGTTCCAACTTTTGGTACTCCACATTCATATACTGCAAGCACAACAAAGCGCGCTCTTTGATATTTGCAGTAGAAAGAATCCCTTGTTTTTCTTTCACAGATAAAGCCATATTAGAAGAAACAAAGTTGATCAAGAAAGCGTGACTCTGAATGTTTTTTATGGCAAAAGAAGCCTCAGAAGGGATATTCTGACTCTCTTGTATGATCTTTAAAGCCAAGTCTTTTATCGACTCTACTATGGCGCTAAACTCTGAGGTATCTTGCAAAGACTTCTCTTCACTCACCTTTTTAATTTTAGCTTTGATATATGGATCTTCGCTTATGACTTGCTCAATCTCAAAGCGTTTCTTCCCTTGAATAATGATGGTGGTGTTTCCATCAGGCATGGTAAGCACACGTAAGATTTGCGCTACGGTTCCCAAAGGATAAATATCTAAAACCGAAGGGTCTTCGACCTCCTGGTCTTTTTGGGCCACCACCCCAATCACCTTATCGCCCTTGTTGGCGTCTTTGATCAATTGAATGGATTTATCTCGCCCCACGGTGATGGGAATTACAACTCCTGGGAATAAGACCGTATTCTTTAAAGGAAGGATAGGTACTAATTCTGGCAGCTCTTCTAATTCAAGGGCTTCTTCATCCTCGGTGGTCATTAAGGGAATTAAATCTGCTTCGGCTTCAATGTCTCGAAGTGACAGATTGTCTAAGGAGCTAAAAATAGGTTTTGACATAAGGCTTTATATACGTCAGTTTGTCAGAATAAAGACAAACCAAAAGGTTTTAATGATTATCGCTTAATAAAGTCAAGAGTTATGCCAAAGGATTTTTTTGAGCAAAAGTGTAACTTTTTCTTTCTTTTGACTCTTATTAAGTAGAAGTCACACGTAATGAAATCGAAATTGCCTATGCGCCTAATTCTGAGATAGAATATGTTAATGAAGCGGTTATTGAAGCAGATTATTCTGGATTAAAAATTGATCAAGCCAATATAATCGAATATGATGCTGACTACAGCAAAAGCAGCTTTGGCCTAGTGGCCATTTTAAGCTTTGAGGCAGATTATGGCAGCTTGCGTCTTGACGAAGGAAATACGGTGATCGGAGAAGCAGATTATCTCACCATTAAAATAGGAAGACTGAGTTCAAAACTTGACTTGGACATGGATTATGGCAGCCTTAGCGTGGAAGAAATAGCGACCTCTACAAAAGAAGTTACTGTACAGGCAGATTATACTGGAATAAGATTAGGAGCAGATCCTGACTGGGACTTTGCCTTTACCGTAGAAACAGAATACGCCGGTTTTAAAACAGATTTTCCTTTAGATTACAGAAAGAAAATCATCGAATCAACCGATCGGTATTATCAAGGTAAGCACCGCAACGGCATCAATCAACTGAACTTAAGTGCCGATTATGGCAGTATTAAATTAACCCAAAACTAACTTAAAATGAAACACTTAACTTACACCCTTAGCGCATTCATCCTTTTTATTAGCCTAAATGCCTGTGCGCAAAACAAACGTAAAGGCAATGGAAAAATCGTTACAAAAGAACGAAGCATCGAAAAGTTTGACGCCTTAAAAGTCGCAGGCTCATTTAATGTAGAATTGACTTCAAGCATGGAGAATCAAATTAGCATTTATACCGATGAAAACTTGATAGAAGACATTGTTACAGAAGTAAAAAAGGGCGTTTTAATCATTCGTACCAAAAAGAACAGCTACTTTAAAACCTCGAACCGAAAAAGCGTTAAGATCAAAGTTCCGCTGGTGGCTTTAAAAGAAGCTTCACTCTCAGGTTCAGGGAAAATTCACAGCGAAAACACCATCGTGACAACAGATTTTAATGCCTCGCTTTCTGGGAGTGGTAAAATCGTCTTAGCAGTAGAAGCAAAAGAAACAAACGCTCAACTATCTGGCAGCGGAAAAATAAATCTAAAAGGAAAAGCAGAAGAGGTAAAGGCTAAACTCTCTGGCTCAGGCAGCATTCGTTTACAAGGGATGCCTGCAATAGATGCCGAGGCGAGCTTAGCGGGTTCTGGCAGCATTTACTTAAGCTGTTCTGAAAACCTGGACGCAAAAGTGGCTGGCTCTGGTCGCATTCGCTACTTTGAGGAACCCTCTGGAAAAATCCACACAAAGGTAGCTGGTTCTGGCTCTATTCGATTGGCGACAGAATAGGAGGTTTTTTATTGACGCGGGTCAACATGATGGCTCCTAGCACAAAGAAAAGCGTAAAGAAGATGATGGAGTATCGCATACTCCCCGTGATTTGGTCGATCGCACCAAAGAGAAACATCCCTATGATGATCCCAATCTTTTCGGCCACGTCATAAAAACTAAAATAAGAAGTGGTGTCTTCAGTCTCAGGCAAATATTTGGAATAAGCGGCGCGTGCCGTCGCTTGTATTCCTCCCATCACTAAACCTACAAAACCCGCGACAGCATAAAACTGCTCTGGAGTTTCGATAAAGTACGCATAAGTACAAATGATTACCCAAATCAAATTAATCGTGATTAGGGTAGGAATATTGCCAAAACGTTGGGAAGAGCGCGCGGCGAGAATCGCCCCAAAGATGGCGATCACTTGGATCAAAAGAATGCTTACAATCAGCCCCATGGTCTTTTCACTGTCAGACCCCCAAGCGATCTCTTCTTCGCCAAAGTATGCCGCGACCAGCATTACCGTTTGTACAGCAAGAGAAAAGATAAAGAAAGCCGTGAGATAACGTTTAAGTGGCAAGTTCCCGGCCATTTGACCATAAACGTTGCGCAGTTCTCTAAAGCCGTTCCAGAAAATATGACGGGTGACCTTTTCGTCGTTTTTGTTACCTTTTGGTAAAAAGTAGAAGGAGACTTGGCTAAAGCCTAACCACCATATCCCTACAGAAACAAAAGAATAACGCATGGCCTGCATGGCAGCTTCTTCTATAGTACCTTGAATCCCATAGACGTCTGGCATCATTACCATAGAAAGGTTAAAAAGCAATAACAAGACACTGCCGATATAGCCCATGGAAAATCCACGAGCACTGGCGCGATCTTGCTGCTCTGGAAAAGCTACGTCGGGGAGATAAGAATTATAGAATACTAAACTGGCCCAAATTCCAACCATCGCTAAAAAGTAAAACAGTAATCCCAGGTATAAATTATCCAGATCAAACCAGTATAAACCTATACAAGAGATGGAACCCAAATAGACAAAAAACTGCATAAATTTTTTCTTGTTCCCTACAAAATCTGCAATCCCTGAAAGCAGGGGCGAAATGAAAGCGACAACTAAAAATGCAGCTCCAGTAACAAAGCTGATCATGGCTGTATTTTTGATCTCATACCCAAAGAAATCAATAATGTTATTTTCTGAAAATAAGGCCGCATAATAGATAGGAAATATCGCTGAAGAAATCACCAAAGAATAGACCGAGTTTGCCCAGTCGTAAAAAGCCCATGCATTAATCAATTTCTTACTTCCTTTGGGGAGAATCTTCTTGCTTTCTAACATTTTAAATAGATATGGTCAATTGTGGGGAAGATACAATCTTTTTATGGGGAAGCAAGAAATACTAGATGTAATTCTTTTTAATATACCAGTGTATTTTACAATATAAGCAAATCTTATTGTAAAATATAAATATTTTAAAATCATAAATTTATAAACATAAATTAAACTTATGATTTGATATTTTATTAAATTGTATAAATATTTAGTTAAAGTGTCACTTTAAGAATAATAGAGCGCAGCTAAGGCGCATGTCAAAGCCAAAAAGATGTTTTGGCACGGTCATTGACTTTTAATATTATACCGTAACTTACACAAAAAACTAATGCTGTTTTAATCATGAAAAAGATTTTACTCACCCTGGTACTTCTTCCCTTTTTAGGTAGTTGCCAAAGCACCAAAAAAGCCCCTGAAAAGGCAAAAGAAAAAGTCACCTATACAGTGGTCAAAACCGATGCCGAATGGCAAGAAATTTTGACGCCACTCTCCTATCGCGTTTTGCGAAAAGCTGCTACGGAACGTGCTTGGTCAGGCCCCTTAAATAACAACAAAAAAGAAGGGACTTATGTCTGTGCTGGCTGTCAAAGTCCGCTTTATTATTCTAAAGATAAATATGACTCTGGATCGGGTTGGCCGTCCTTTGATCGCGGTAATGATGAGAACCTCGAATATGACGTCGATTACAAAATAGGCTATGCCCGCACCGAACTCAAATGCGGAGTGTGTGGCGGACACCTGGGTCATATGTTTAACGATGGGCCACGTGCCACTACTGGAAAACGCCACTGTATCAATTCGGCGGCATTAGCTTTTATCCCGGCAGAAGAAAAAGAAAAGAATGAGTAAATACAAGATTGAAAAAAGTGAGGCAGAGTGGAAAGACCAACTCTCTCCAGAAGAATACCGCATTTTAAGACAAGCCGGAACAGAATACCCTTTTACCGGCCAATACAACGATCATAAAGCAAAAGGCACCTACCATTGCAAAGGCTGTGGGGAAGCGCTGTACGACGCTTCGGCGAAATTTGACAGCGGTTGTGGCTGGCCCTCTTATGACAGGAGTATACCCGGGGCTATTGAGTACCGCAAAGACAGCTCTATGGGCATGCTGCGGGTCGAAATTCTTTGTGCTTCTTGTGGGGGACATCAGGGGCATATCTTTGACGATGGCCCTACAGAAACCGGTCAGCGCTACTGTGTTAACTCGGCCAGTATAGATTTCACCCCAGAGGAAGACTAATTCCTACGATTTCGTACCTTTGCACTGAATTTAACTGCAAAAAACATGACGAAATACGATGTTATCGTGATTGGAAGTGGACCCGGGGGCTATGTAACGGCTATCCGCGCTTCTCAACTAGGATTGAAAACCGCTGTAGTGGAAAAAGAAAGCCTTGGTGGTGTATGCTTAAACTGGGGATGTATCCCAACAAAAGCGCTGATTAAATCTGCCCAAGTTTTTGATTATTTAAAACATGCCGAAGACTATGGTCTTGTGGTAAAAGAATACGACAAGGATTTTGACGCTGTCGTCAACCGTAGCCGCAATGTGGCTGCTGGGATGAGCAAGGGCGTGCAATTCTTGATGAAAAAGAACAAGATTGACGTAATCAACGGTTTTGGGAAAGTATTGCCTAAAAAGCAAGTGAGTGTAACCCTAGACGGGAAAGAAGAGACTTACCAGGCCGATCATATCATTTTAGCGACGGGAGCCCGCTCTAGAGAACTACCTGCCCTGCCGCAGGACGGAAAGAAGGTGATTGGCTACCGAGAAGCCATGACCTTACCAAAGCAACCTAAAAAAATGATCGTAGTGGGTTCTGGTGCCATTGGGATTGAATTTGCCTATTTCTACAACGCTATGGGAACAGAAGTTACCGTAGTAGAATACCTCGACCGCATCGTCCCAGTTGAAGACGAAGAAGTCTCCAAAGAATTAGGGCGCTCGTTTAAGAAAGCGGGGATCAACATCATGACTTCTGCCGAAGTAACCAAGGTGGTCACCAAAGGCAAGGGCGTGACGGCGACCATCAAAACCGCTAAGGGCGAGGAGCAACTGCAGGCGGACATTGTCCTTTCTGCCGTAGGCATCAAAACAAATATCGAAAACTTAGGCTTGCAAGACGTAGGGATTGCCGTGGACCGCGATAAGATCTTGGTCAATGACTTTTACCAGACCAATCTCCCCGGTTATTACGCCATTGGCGATGTGACCAAAGGGCAGGCGCTCGCACACGTCGCTTCTGCCGAAGGGATCCTTTGCGTAGAAAAAATCGCGGGACATCACGTTGAGCCACTTGACTATGGGAATATCCCCGGTTGTACTTATTGCTACCCAGAAGTAGCTTCTGTAGGCTTGACCGAAGCCCAAGCCAAAGAGCAAGGCTATGACATTAAAGTAGGGAAATTCCCCTTCTCTGCCTCTGGAAAGGCGCAGGCGGGTGGAAACTCTGACGGTTTTGTCAAGGTGATCTTTGACGCTAAATACGGCGAATGGTTAGGCTGCCACATGATTGGCGCTGGCGTTACCGATATGATCGCAGAAGCGGTCTTAGGCCGAAAACTAGAAACCACCGGACATGAAGTCCTAAAAGCGGTACACCCCCACCCCACCATGAGCGAAGCCATGATGGAAGCGGTAGCCGCTGCTTATGACGAAGTGATTCATATCTAATAAAAAAGCTCCCTGAGTTAATCGAAGGGAAGTTTTTATCTTTTCTAAAAACCCGCTTTTGGCGGGTTTTTTTATTTTTTCTACATTTGACTTGAACCGCCCCAAGCTGTTCTACTACCGATTAACCTACACTACTGGATTTTCTTGACGGGACTTTTTGGGGGAATAATAATGGTGCTTAAGCAAGTACACCTTCGCTTTTGTGCTTTTGATTATGGCCGTATTAGGGCTGTTATCCTTCGAATTTATTGCTTTTACAAATAAAGAATCACGATGGATATCCGCTTCATACAGGAACTATTAGGACATAATTCTACCAAAACAACGCAACGATATACCCATGTTTCTAAACGAAAGTTAAAACGAATTGAAAGCCCTATTGATCGAATTTTGAAAAATCAAAACCCTGATAATCATCATATTATAAATAAATAAAAGAAAAACGATAAAGGCGATATATCGGAACCAGTTCTGATATACGGTAGTTAGCTGCAAGCTGTAAAAAAATTATAAAATGAAATACAAATTAATTCTTTCTCTAATTATTATTCTTGTGATCTCTTGTAATCCAGAAAACGGAAATTCACAATATCGTATTGTTTATAAGAACGATAAAAATGGAAATGTACTGAAAGGAAGCAAGCAAAAATTGATAAAGTTTATTCGTGGAGGAGCTGATATAAAAATTGGTTGGGGAACAAAAGGACAATCCCATAGCATTGAGCATTTATCGGAACCTATCTGGATTGCAGTTCTGGACGAGTCGGAAGTTGTCGCGCACTTGGACCCGCAAGTATTGTCAAAAACGGATTGGAATAATTTAAGTGCAAATTATGCGGATAGTACCTTACTGAGTCAAGAATGGAGAGTGGTTATTACAACAAAAGGAGAATTTGATGCGGTGTGGTATGACAGGAAAAATGGAAATGTTGTTCAACGGAGACCACAAAGTCATATAATATCTTGGTTTGCTAAAGGAAATCATAGCAGTGAATCATTATTCTCTAATCTAAAAGAATAAAAGCCAGCAGCTAACAATGGCTATAATTCATTGTGGTTTTGTGCCACACCAAAATAAAAGTATAAATCAAATGACTGGATTTCGGCGGAATAATCCTGCGGATGATTCCACAACGAAATCATAGCCGAGACCGTTCTCATCAATTAAACATTAAACGTAATATGAAATACCTCCTTAACTTATCGGTAATTTTGATATTTAACATTTTTCATTCTAATTTAAGTGCCTGTACGATTTTCTGCGCTTCAAGTACAGAAAAAAAACTAATGGCTGGAAATGAAGATTGGCAAGGTCCTTTCTCAAAAATATGGGTACACGAAATATCTAAAGACAACTATGGGGTTTTATACATAGGACACTCTGATTATCAAGTCCAATTCGGTATTAATGAATATGGTTTGGCATTAGATTTTGCAGCGATAGCTAAAATAGAAGGAACTAACTTAGAAGAAAAGAAAGATTTGGATAAAGATTTATCGACTACAATATTAACAAAATGTAAAACAGTTAAAGAAGCTTTGTTTTATTTAGAAAATTATAAGTATCAATCGCCTTACCATCAAATGTTATTATTTGATGCAAATGGTGAATCTTTAATTGTAAACCAAGATGGGATTATTAAACGTAAAGAAAATTTTCAGATAACAACAAATTATAACCATTGTATACATGAAAAAAAAAATAATTGTGAGCGTTATGCTATAGTCAAATCTACAATGTCTCAAAAATCAAAAATCTCAGTTCCATTGTTTAGAGAATTATTAAGTAGAACACATCAAGAGGATGATAATCCCACTCAATATTCGTATTTAGTAGATGCTACGGTCGGTAAATTACATTTGTACTCTTTTCACAATTATGAAAATGAAGTAGTTTTAGATTATAAAGAGGTCATAAAAAAAGGGTTTATGATGAAGAGTTTAAAACAAATGTTTCCAGATAACTATGCGGAAATGGCCTTTAGATCCCACCATAAAGATACCTTAAAACAAACCTATATCAAGAGATTATATAAAGAAGATACTCAGGCAATTATTAATAGTTATGAAACTATGGTAAAATCTAAACCAGAAATCTCCAATTATCCTTTTTTATTGTTAGATATTTCATTTGCACTCATCAATGAAATATTGATACAAGAAAATAATGGAAAACCATTTGATTATTGGTACTATCCTTCTGAAGAAGATTTAGAATTTGAAACACAAAATCATCTATTATATAAAGTATTAGATTTATTGACATACTTAGAAAATGTTCCAAAAGAGGATCCAAAACAAAATATAGGAACTTTTGAATTCAAAGGATTAATTTACTCTCTTTTAGGAAAAAAGGTAATGGCAAAAAAATACTTTAATAAGACAATAGAGGTTTCTCCAGAAGGTATAGGAAACTATAATCGAAGTAAGTTGTTTTTAGAGCATTTGGACTCAAAAGAAAGAAATATTAAAAACTGATGAGAATAATGAGTAGAAGTTCATAGCTCGCATCCGCTCACTACGCCTACTAATCGTACCGTTGGCAACAATAACAGAAATAGTAAGAAAATGAATAGAAACATAGTTTTAATTATACTATCATTTTTTTTGATTTCTTGTAAACAGGAAAATCAAAGCAATGGAGGGTGGCAATTGGTTTTTAAAAACAATGAAAAAGGTCAAACAAAATTCGGGGATAAATCAAAATTAATTGATGCTGTAAGATTGGGTTATCCTGTCAGAATTGGTTGGGGAGGCAATCGTGTTGAGCATATTGCTAATGCTGACTTCTTAACCATTTTTGAGGGGAAAGAAGTTTTTGCACAAATAAATACCGTTGTTGGACAAGAACCAAGAATAGATGGAGATTCGATGAAAATCAGATTTAGAATACAAAATCATTGGACAAAAATTGCGGGTACAAATGGATATTCAACTGGTTTTATGACGAACTATTTTCAAGACACTTTAGCAGGTGGAGGTATGGATAGATATTCTACTACTGCTTGGTATGTCTTATATCCAGGTAAACAATCTGTAATAGAACCATTTCCTTTATGGCGGAAAGAATCACCAAATTGGGAAAAATGGAATGAGAATAATGAAAAGGACTAAAAAGTACAGCTGCCAACAAAGTATAAACTTAATAAGGGCAAAAGAATTGTAACCAAAAGCAATTTTGTATTTGTAAAAATAGTTGCTAAACTAAAAATTAAAGTCTACAAATCCCTTACTAAGTTTATACAAGACCGTTACCTGCAAGTGCATACCAAGAGATTTAAAATAATAGTAAATGAACAATAAAATCACTTTTTTAATTGGAATACTAGGAGTTAGTCTTTTTGTAGTCTCTTCTATTTTAGGTGGATTTCTAATTGAAAACTATAACATATTAAGTCAATATATAAGTGAATCTTATGCAATTGATACTGAATATGGAAAGATTTTAAGAATATTTGGTTACATCCCAAGTGGTATTCTTATTGCCTTATTTTGCTTTCATGCAGTGAGATATTTTCAACCTTCCAAACTACTCAAATTAGGATTTTTTGGAATCGGAATATTTTATGGACTATCCACAGTAGTTGTTGGAATATTTCCTTGCGATAGTGGTTGTAACAAAGAATTAATTGATCCTAGTTATTCTCAACTAATTCATAATTTTGCTGGTTTACTAACCTATCTATTCGTTCCATTTTTTATGATTTTAATTGGGTTTGGATTAAAAAAATCACGCAATAACAATACATTTTCTTTACAATCAATTGCATTTGGCGCAATCGGCATTTTGTTTGTCTATATATTAGTTTCTAACTCAAAATCTGAATACATCGGTCTTTATCAAAGAATGATTGAGTTGGTGCTTGTAACATGGATAATCTTTTGTGCTATTGCAATAAAAAATATAAAACCAGCAGGTAACAATGTATAACCCAATTACGGGAGTTTCGACTACGTCCGAATCCACTCGGAATTGCTAAAGTCAGTGCTTATCCCAAAAATAGTAACTTAAAACCCGTAACTGACGGTTAAATGAGACCGTTAATATTTAGAAAACACAAGCCGCTTTGGAGCAGAAATATTAAGACTAACACCTACTAATACCCCTCCAGAAAGCCCAGTATCTGCTCTTCAGACCAATAGTTTTCCCCTTTGGACACAAAGCCTACATGTCCGCCATAGGTGGGGGTCATTAAGCTAAAATGGGGGTTGTTTTCTGCTGCTTGATAAGGGAAGCAGGAGTCAGACAAAAAAGGGTCGTCTAGGGCGTTGATAAGTAGGGTTGGGCGTGAGATGGAAGCAAGGAATGGTTTGCTGCTGGCCTTGGCATAATAATCTTGGGCATCCTTAAAGCCGTTTAAGGCAGAGGTAAAATACTCGTCAAAATCGATGAGTTTTTTAACCTTTTTCAATTGTTCGATGGGCACAAGGTCAGGGAATTGCTGGTGCTTGAGTTGCATCTTTTTAGACAGGGTGCGTAAAAACCGCCAGGTGTACAAGCGATTTTCCACGGCTTGCAGTTGAATGGCAGAGCCATACAGGTCCACCGGGACAGAGACTGCTACACTGGCTTTGATCTTTGGGTCTAAGGCATAGATCCCATCTCCATTGTATTTTAAGACGAGGTTTCCGCCTAAACTAAAGCCCACCAAATAGACCGCATTGTAATCGGGGAGAACCGTTTGGATGACCGCATGTAGGTCTTCGGTTCGGCCGCTGTGGTAGGTGATGAGTTGGCGGTTAATTTCACCGCTACAAAAGCGGTAATTCATGGCAGCAACGGCATAACCGTTTTTGGCCAACAAAGCTGCAGTGGCCTGGATGTATTTGGAGGCACTACTCCCCTCCAGTCCATGGCACAAAATCACAATTTTATCACTTCCATTTTCGAGTAAGTCGATGTCTAAAAAGTCATCGTCGGGGGTTGCAATGCGTTGGCGTTTAAAGGCTAAGGCTTTGTTTCTTCGAAACAAAGAACTGTACATGGTATTGATATGCCCGTTTTTAAAAAAGAAAGAGGGGGTGTAATTGGTCGCTAGTATGGGCATATGATATGGTTTGTCGAAGCCCAAAGATAAATATTCTTTGGCTGCAAGCCTTCAATCCAATTAAAATCAAAGGGCTGGATGGGTCATGGCTTTCTACATCCACGCCAAACCACTAACAATCAACATTTTTCTTTATATTTGAAATGAACTGCCCCAAGCCGTTCTACTATCGATTAACCTACAACACTGGATTTTCATCAATGAACTTATTGGGGGGATAATAATGGTGCTTTAGCGGGTACACCTTCGCTATTGGGCTTTGGATTATCGCAGTGAATTGGATGGGATTCATTGCTTTAGTTGGTTTTAAAAATAAAGGATCATGGTGGATATACGCTATTAATATAAGGTGGATAAACGCATTCTTTCGACAAGCTCAAGAGGGCTGGGTATATTCAGAAATTATATTCAATGCCTCATAAAAAAATTACTCATCTAAAATTTATTTGAATAGCGTACATTTAGGTGGAAACTAAAAATTAAAAAACAATCATTATGAAAACTAAAATTTTAGGATTAGTAATTATAACAATATTATTTTCTTGCAAAAAAGATACTAAGAGGCCTCTAAGAAAAATACAGCAATACACTATTGAACAGTTTATGAATAATGAGGCTGTGGGTGGTGGAAGCTTTTCTGCAGACAAAAGTAATTTACTTGTATCAAGCAATCGCTCTGGTATTTATAATGTATACACTATTCCTACAAAAGGTGGCGAAATGACTGCGATTACGCAATCTGATAGTACATCTATTAGGGCACAATCGTATTTTCCAAATGACAATAGAATGCTATTTAGTGCAGATGGAAATGGTGATGAAATTAATCATCTGTTCGTAAGAGAACTTGATGGAACAATAAAAGACATCACACCAGAAAAAGGTGCTAAAGCTAATTTTTATGGTTGGTCTGAAGATGATAAACATCTCTACTTTGGATCAAATAAAAGAAATCCAAGATATTTTGATGCTTATAAGATGTCTATTGAAGACTATTCTTCAGAAATGATTTATCAAGATGACAGTGGACTCAGTTTTTCTGGAATGTCTAATGATGAGAATTATTTTGTTTTGACAAAATCATTAAACACTAATGATGGCGACTTATTTCTTTACAACGTTAAGACTAAAGAAATGATTAAGGTCAATGATAACCAAAGTGCAAATTCGGCTCAAGATTTTTCTAAAGATAATTCGATATTCTATTATACCACTGATGATGGTGCTGAATTCTCCTATTTAATGTCATATGATTTAGCAACTAAAGAAAAGAAAAAAGTTATTGAAAAATCATGGGATATTGTGGGAAGTAGCTTTACCGACGAAGGAAGTTATATGATAGTTTATGTTAATGAAGATGGAAAAAATGCTATAGAAGTATTAGACACTAAAACCATGTCTCCTGTTGAGCTACCTGATTTTGGTAAAAAAAGTATCACAAGTGTAAGCTTTAGCGATGACGAAAAATTGATGCGCATGTATGTTGGTGGTTCTAATACACCTTCAGATTTATACACCTATAATTTGGAAACAAAAGAGCAATATAAATTAACAAACGTTCTTAACGATGCTATAGATGCAGAAGATTTAGTAACTGCTAAAGTGATTCGTTTTAAGTCTTTTGATGACACAGAAATTCCAGCCATATATTATTTGCCTCATCAAGCAACCAGCGAAAATAAAGTACCTGCAATGGTTTGGGTACATGGAGGTCCTGGAGGACAAACACGTCAAGGATTTAGTTCTTTAATTCAGTATATGGTTAATCATGGTTATGCCGTTTTAGCGGTCAATAATCGTGGTAGTAGTGGTTACGGAAAAACCTTTTACCAAATGGATGATAAAAACCATGGAGAAAAAGATTTACAAGATTGTGTTGAAGGAAAAAATTGGTTAGCGTTACAAGCTGAAATTGATGGAGATAAAATAGGAATTATTGGCGGATCTTATGGTGGATATATGACAATGGCAGCGTTAACTTATACTCCAGAAGAGTTTGATGTGGGCGTTAATCTATTTGGTGTTACCAATTGGATGCGTACTTTAAAAAGTATACCCCCTTATTGGGAATCGTTTAGAGAGTCTTTGTACTTAGAATTAGGAGATCCATATTCTGCAGATTCAGTAAGGTTAAAAAGAATTTCACCCTTATTTCATACCGAAAAAGTTACCAAACCTTTAATTGTTTTACAAGGCGCAAAAGATCCAAGAGTTTTACAAGTAGAGAGTGACGAGATTGTTGCTGGTGTTAGAAATAATGGTGTTCCGGTAGAATATGTATTATTTGAAGATGAAGGTCATGGTTTTGTAAAAAAAGAAAATCAGATAGAATCGTATAGCAGAATTCTAAAGTTTTTAGATAAACATCTTAAAAAAGAGAATGCTCCTGTTGATGGTGCAACGAAAAGTACTGAAATTGAAAGTGTAAAATAATAATCGATTTAATTTAAGTATTATAATAATTGGTTTCGGTTCAAAATATAACAACGTTTTTAATTAATTGCTGAAACACGCAACTAACCGTTCACAAAGACCTTAATCCCACCAAGAAAAACCACAACAGCCTATTGCCTTTAGCGCTTAGATCACCTTGAGTGCTTTTCCTATTTTAACAAAAGCTTGGATGGCTTTGTCTAGGTCGTTTCTACTGTGTGCGGCAGATAACTGCACCCTTATCCTCGCTTTTCCTTTTGGCACTACGGGGTAGAAAAAGCCAATCACATAAATTCCTTCTTTTAGCAAGCGAGCAGCAAAATCTTGTGCCAAAGCTGCTTCTCCTAACATGATGGGGACTATGGGATGTTCCCCGCGCAGGAGGTCAAAACCGGCTTTTTCGATGGCCTCTCTAAAGTAGGTGGTATGCTCCATCAAGCGATCTCGCAATGCGGTGGACTGCTGCAACAGATCGATGGCGCCTATTGATCCGCCAACCACAGCAGGCGCTAGGGTATTCGAAAACAAATATGGCCTAGAACGCTGTCGCAAGAGTTCCACGATCTCCTTGCGAGCGGCCGTAAAACCTCCTGAGGCTCCCCCTAGGGCTTTTCCATAAGTTCCGGTGATAATATCAATGCGTCCCATCACCTTTCTGTACTCGTGTGTCCCGCGGCCTGTAGTCCCGATAAAGCCCGTAGCGTGACATTCATCAATCATGACAAGGGCATCATATTGATCGGCTAAGTCACATATTTTATCCAACTGCGCAATGGTCCCATCCATGGAAAAAACACCATCGGTTACGATTAGTTTTCTCCGTGCTCCTTTGGCAGCAATTAATTGCTGCTCCAAAGCTTCCATATCGTTGTGGGCGTAACGATAGCGCTGTGCTTTACAAAGCCGAATCCCATCGATTAGAGAGGCGTGGTTGAGGGCATCAGAAATAATAGCATCTTCTGCTTGCAGCAAGGGTTCAAACAAGCCCCCATTTGCATCAAATGCCGCGGCATAGAGAATGCAATCTTCCATACCTAAAAAAGCAGCTGTTTTCTCCTCTAGAGTTTTATGGATATCTTGTGTCCCACAGATAAAACGCACAGAGGACAAGCCAAAACCATGGCTGTCGATCGCCTCTTTACTGGCCGCTATTACGGCGGGATGTGCAGATAAACCCAAGTAATTATTAGCGCAAAAGTTGAGTACCTCTTTTGAAGTCGTCGTGCTAATCTCTGCACCTTGCGCACTTGTGATTACCCTCTCTTCTTTGAACAAACCCGCTGCTTTTAACTGATTCAATTCTTCTTCAAGGGCAGCTTTAATATTTAAATACATAATATAGATCTGTCTTTATTCGTTTTCAATGGTTTGGTGTAGTAGGCCGTCAATGCCTGCAGCATAGTGTCTGTAATCTGACTTAGGTTATAGCGAGGCAGCCATCCCCAATCCTGCTTTGCCGCAGTATCATCAATCGATTGAGGCCAATTTTGCGCAATTTTATCCCTAAAATCAGGAGCATAGGTAATCTTAAAACTAGGGATTCTTTCTTGAATCGCTAAGGCGACTTCTTTGGGAGAAAAACTTAGCCCAGCGATATTGTAAGCAGTTCTGATTTTAATAGCTTCTTGAGGGGCTTCCATAAGCTCAAGGGTTGCGCGTATGGCATCCTCAATATAAATCATGGGTAAGCTGGTATTAGCCCCTAAATAACAAGCAAAGGGTTCACCTAGTACTGCCTTGTGAAATATCGATACTGCATAATCGGTTGTTCCGCCGCCAGGAAGGGATTGATGCCCAATAACTCCAGGATAGCGAATTGATCTAACGTCTAATTTGTATTTTTCATGATAATACTGCGCCCAAATTTCACCACTCACTTTACTAATCCCATAAACTGTGTTTGGGTTTAAACAGGCGTTATTAGGCGTTTTGATCTGTGCGGCTTCGCTGCCAAAAACAGCAATAGAACTGGGATAAAACACTTTTTTGACTCCGTTTGTTCTAGCGACTTCTAGCACGTTTAAAAAAGTGGTCATGTTGATTTCCCAAGTTTTTAAAGGATGAGTTTCACCTTTGGCAGAGAGAATCGCTGCAAGATGAAATATTTGGGTAACCTTATACTTTCGAACCACTTGTTGTATTTGAAAGCGATCGGTAGCGTCGATTGTTTCAAATGTGCCTAAGAAAGTTTTATGTTTTGTAATATCTGATGCGATCACCTGCTTTGTACCGTATTGCTCTCGCAGTGAAAGGGTCAAAATAGATCCTAATTGGCCATTGGCCCCAATAACTAAGAAAACATCTTTCATGATAAAAGTATTATCTACCAATAAAAGTATTAAATATCCGCTTATGCCCTGTAATACAACAAAAATTAAGTAATAATAATTAAAAGGTAAATATTAAACAGCTTTATTTACTTTACAAATGTTAAAAAGTGCTATTTTACCATAAACTTTACGACTCCTAAAATGGAAAATTTAGACCAAACCGACCTTACCATCCTTAGAATCCTGCAAAAGGACGCCAAAAAAAATGCCAAAGAAATCGCCAAGCAATTGAACCTAACCCCCTCACCTGTGTATGAACGCATTCGCCGATTGGAAAAACAAAACTACATCAAAAAGTATGTTGCCATTTTAGACAAAAAACAAATTGATCGTTCTGTTACCACTATTTGTCAAGTCTCTATGCGTTATCACAACGAGGCCTTTATAGAAAAATTTGAGGAGCAAATTCAAAACCTAGAAGAGGTACAAGAGTGTTATCACATGGCAGGGGAGGTTGATTTTTTCTTAAAAATAAACACCAAAAATTTAGAGGATTACCACAATTTCATAAAATACAAACTCTCAACGATTGAAAACATCGGCACCCTAAACAGCGCCTTTGTTATAAAAGACATCAAACATACCTCTGCCTTCAACATCTAGGATTTTACACAGAAGAAAAAGTTTGGATTTGCAAAACAAATAAAGGGAATTTGTATTATGATTATGACCCAAAAGCAATTTGGGGAATTATTGGAAACCAAAGAAAATACTGGAATTGTAGTAAAACACTATTCATTCGTTGATGACCATTTCACATGGCGGGAATGGGACGTTCCTATCTCTATCGTTTGATTGACACAATACATATGGGATTAGTAACAGAAGTTATTTTTGGGAAAGAAGTTGTAACAAGATTACTCGAAATAGCAAAGACTTGGACTATCGATGAATAAATAACGATTTGCCACAATGTGTATAATTCATTGCTAGTCATAGCCTACTTACGAAAGTAAGTAACTATAAAAAAAGTTCAGTGTTTATTCGAAAAGTTGGATTAAATTCAGTCTTTGGCTGACCAAAGTTGCTTCACAGCAATTCAAAATATTATGCTTAGTTTTCCTTTATGAAAAACATCTTTCTTTATCTGCTATTGTTGGGCGGTTTAGTATTCGCCCAAAACAGTACAGAGATTTATCTCTTAGACCTATCGACAGACCGTACTACGCCCACTAACATTTCTCAGAATCCTGGTTATGACAATCAGCCGTCATTTTGGGACAATGAGGATTTGCTTTACACCCGTAGCAGAGACGGACAAACCGATATAGTGCGCTACAAGATCAACAGTAAAAAGCTCGAATGGCAAACCAACACCTTGCAAGGCAGTGAATATTCCCCCTTACGCATCCCTCAAAGCGAGGCCTTTTCAGCCATTCGTTTAGACACTACAGGGCTACAACGCTTGTATCGCTATACCGCTGACGGAAAAGACGAACTTCTTTTCTCTCCGCTTAAAATTGGCTACCAGCGTTGGATTTCTGCTTCTACTTTGCTGTGTACCGTTTTGGTTGAAGACCATATGAATCTTATGCTGGTTAAAACAGATAACCCTCCTCTGCTTCTCGCAAAAATGGTGGGGAGAAGCCTTCATCGCATCCCCAACACTGAGCAACTGAGCTTTATTCAGCAAAAAGAAGGGGAAAATGTCTTGAGTAGCTATGATCCCAAAACTAAAGTTATCCAACCTCTTCTTCCGCTTCCAGCTGGCGTGCAAGACGTCGCTTGGTTAGCTACTGGGACATTGATTTTTGGGCAAGGAAACACCTTATACCAATGGAATCCTAACACCTCAACAGGCATCCAAGTTTGGAAAAAACTAGAAGGAATAAACAACATCAGTCGCTTAGCGCTTAGCCCTAGCAGAAAACTGCTCGCTTTAGTAGGGGAAGAATAAACCAAAAAAATCTTACCTTGAAGGGAATTTGATTTTGCTCCAAAGGTCATTTAACGAAAGACTATGACGTACGATTATATTATCATTGGGGCGGGTTCGGCTGGCTGTGTTTTAGCGAATCGCCTTTCTGCCAATCCAAAAAACACAGTATTACTACTAGAAGCAGGAGGTCCAGACAACAACCCCAATATTCATATCCCCGGTGCATACACTAAGGTACATAAGAGCCAACAAGACTGGGGCTTCTGGACAGAAGAACAAACCCATGTCAACAACCGTAAAATTTATCTCCCCCGCGGGAAAACATTAGGTGGAAGTAGCTCCACTAATGCCATGGCCTATGTTCGTGGAAATCGCGCCGACTACGATCACTGGGCTTTCCTAGGCAATCAAGGTTGGGAATTCGACAGTGTTCTCCCCTATTTTAAACGCTCTGAACAACACCAACAAGCAGATCAAGTAGATACTGACTATCACGGGACTACAGGAGAACTAAGCGTTACTCTACCCACCCAGTTTAAAACTCCCTTTGTTGATGCGTTTGTCGCCTCTTGTACTGCGGTAGGCATTCCAGCAAACAAAGACTATAACGGGGCAAAGCAAGAAGGTGCAGGAGTCATACAAAGCACTATCAAAGACGGAAAACGAGCCAGTGGGGCTGCTGCTTTTTTAACGCCAGTTTTAAAGCGCAAAAACCTGACAGTCACTACAAAAGCTCAAGTCACTAAAATCAATTTTGAAGGCAAAATAGCCGTCGGACTAAGCTATACTAAAGGCAATAAAACGCAGACGGTAAAGGCCCATAAAGAAATCATTGTTTCGGCGGGGGCGTTTCAATCCCCACAACTTTTAATGGTTTCTGGAATAGGTGACCCAGAAGAACTCAAAGCGCATAATATCCCCTGTATTCACGCCCTCCCGGGAGTAGGCAAAAATCTACAAGACCACGTCTTTTACCCTGTTGCAAATGTGGCAAAAAAACAGCTGGGCATCAACCATTATATCCCGCCCTTACAACAACTCAAAGCGGCATGGAACTACTTTGTCCACAAAAAAGGCGTTTTTTGTAATGGCCCATTAGAGGGTATGGCTTTTTTTGATGTAAACCAAAAGGGCGGTAGTGCAAATTTTCAGTTTCATTTTTCCCCCATGTGGACAGGAGATCAATACGGCTATGATGCCTATGACATCAATGCCTATCCTAAGATTGATGGCTTTACAATTTTACCCACCTTATTACATCCTAAAAGCCGTGGGACGGTCACTTTGGCATCAGCACAAATGAGTGATGCGCCCATTATCCAACCCAACTTTTTATCAGAAAAAGAAGACTTAGATCAACTCCTTAAAGGAGGGGAAATCGCTGCAAAAGTAATGGAACAAGCGCCCCTACAAAAACACAGCAAGGCAAATGGGCTTCCGCTTGAACGCAATTCAAAAGAAGCCTTAATCGACCATATCAAACAAACCCTAGAAACGGTTTATCACCCCGTGGGAACCTGTAAAATGGGACAAGATAAAGCCGCAGTGGTTGATGCACAATTAAAAGTACATGGGCTAGAAAACCTAAGGGTGGTCGATGCCTCGATCATGCCCACCATCGTCTCTGGAAACACTAATGCACCCGTTTATATGATTGCTGAAAAAGCAGCAGAAATGATTTTATCTCATTCATGACAACAACTTTTTCTACCCATTTAAGAGAAGCTACTAAGACCGACCTCCCGGTGCTTTTGCAGTTTGAACAAGACCTTATTGCCTTTGAGCGACCTTTTGCGCCTAATCTCAAAAAAGGGAAAATTAGCTATTACGATTTAGCCGCCTATATCGAGGACCCTGCAATTCGGGTGATTGTTGCCGAGGCCGAGGGCCAAGTCGTCGGTTCTGGCTATGCCCTAATCCGAGAAAATAAAGCCTATAAAGCGCCGCAACACTATGTCTATCTAGGCTTTATGTATGTCCTCCCTGAATATCGCGGTCGAGGCATTAACGGTCTAATCATGACCGATTTAATCCTCTGGGGAAAAACCCAAGGCTATACCGAGGTACAACTTGAGGTTTATGCCGAAAATGAAAGCGCTATTAAGGCTTACGCCAAAGCGGGACTCGTCCCAGAAATCCTTACCATGCGAAGCAACAATATCCCAACTGAAAACCAATAATCTTGTGCCAAAAAAAATCCTTCCTCCCTTTCTCTTTTTGATCTGCTGTGCCGCTATGATCCTTTGTAGCTTGGTATTTACACAATGGGCTTATTTCCCTAAACCATGGAATAATCTGGGCTTTATTTTTCTTTTTAGCGGACTGGCGATGGTGAGAAATATCCAAGGATTATTCAAACAACAACAAACCGAAATCAACACCTTTAAACAACCGCAAAAGTTGATTACGACAGGACTTTTTCGCTACAGCAGAAACCCTGTTTATTTGGGTTTTAGCATGGCACTATTTGGCGTAGCCATCGTGTTAGGGAATATTATCGCACTCGATGGTTTCTTGGCCTTTATCATTGCGGCTAACCTTTGGTACATCCCTTTTGAAGAGGCTGAAATGGAAAAACAATTTGGCGAAGACTATATTGCCTACAAGAAAAAAGTAGGCCGCTGGTTGTAAGTCGCCTTTCCCCTAGCTGAAAAAGAATCCTTATCTTGATGGGGAAACCAATACAGTTTTATTATCCAACCCTCTAAAAATAGCCTCGCTTCTTTTGCAAGAATCCTTTTAATTGTATTTGCTGCAGAATCGATTTTCTTATTACCCTTTGTAATCGCTCGGATTTTTCGTCCCACTTTTTTGGATGTTTTCCAACTCAATAATTTCGAACTTGGTACCCTCTATTCAACCTATGGTATTGTAGCTTTGTTGTCTTATGTCTATGGCGGCACTTTAGCCGATCGCTATCCGCCACGAAAACTTATGGCGACCGCTTTAATTATGACCGCCGCTGGCGGAATCTACCTAGCGCAATTTCCCTCTTATCAAGGTCTGCAATGGCTCTATGGATATTGGGGTTTTTCGACCATTTTTTTATTTTGGTCGGCGATGATAAAAGCCACCCGTAACTGGGGCGGTGGGGCACAACAAGGGCGTGCCTTTGGTTATTTAGAAGCGGGAAGAGGGTTAATCGCCGCATCGATTGGCGTAATTGGAGTTTTGGTCTTCTCTTACTTATTGCCAGAAGATCTCAATAGTGCTTCTTTTGAGGAGCGTAAAGCAGCGTTCCTTTATGTTATACTCTTTGCTGTACTATTGGCTACCCTTGTTGGTATAATCGTTTTCTTCCATTTAAAAGAACAAGAGGCCCAGGAAGAAATTTCCACTACTAAAGCCGATAACTCCCTAAGCAATATTATACAAGTGGCCAAAATGCCTACTGTAGGCCTTTTAATTGTGATTGTTCTTTGTGCTTATTGTGGCTATAAGGTAACTGATATCTTATCCCTCTACGCCTCAGAAATAATGTTGTTTGACGAAGTGGATGCTGCCAAAGTAGGCTCTTACCAAATGTATTTACGTCCTTTAGTCTGTGTTATTGTGGGGGTTTTTGCCGATAAGAGTTCGAGTGCACTTTGGTTAATCCGGGGCTTTGCGGTCTTGTTTATTGGCTCCTTACTTTTTGCTTCAGGACTAGTTAATGCTCCACTTAGTGGCCTATTTATTTTTACTGTTATCATAACAGGCATAGGGACTTATTCCTTACGCACCCTTTACTATGCCGCAGTAAAAGAAGGACATATTCCTTATGCGGTTACGGGGACTGCTGTGGGAATTATCTCGGTGGTTGGCTATACGCCAGATATTTTTATAGGGCCGGTGATGGGAATTTTATTGGACAATAGCCCGGGGATTACGGGACACCAACACGTATTTGCTTTGCTTGGAGGCTTTTCGCTAGTGGGAGCCTTTGCTTCGCTTAGGTTTAAAAAAATGACCCAAAGCCATTCCTCTCCCCCTCGAATTTAACTATCTTCAAAACATGAATTTAACAACCGACTATTTGATCGTTGGGAGTGGTGCCATGGGCATGGCTTTCGCCGATGTTTTGGTGGAAGAATCTAACGCCACCCTTATTATCATTGACAAATATCCCGCTCCTGGAGGGCACTGGAATCACGCCTACCCCTTTGTTGCATTACATCAACCTGCAGCTTTTTATGGGGTGAAATCAAGAGAATTAAGCAATGGAAAAATTGAAACTGCTGGCTTAAACGAAGGCTATGGCAGTCTTTCTTCTTTAGACGAAATTCAATCCTATTACAAAGCGGTGATGGAAGAACAATTTCTTCCTAGCGGGAGAGTACAATACTTTCCCAATTGTGAATACCTAGGCGATCATCGTTTTAGGTCATTAGAAAACGGAGAAGAATATACCGTAAGTGTAAAGAAGAAATTGGTCCAAGCCTCTCACTTAACCACCAAAGTCCCTTCAACCCATACCCCAAATTTTACAACAAGCGAGTCCACTAATTTTAAACCCATCAATGCGCTCCCAGAAGAATTAGACCATCGAGATCATTACTGCATTATTGGAGGGGGAAAAACAGGAATGGATGCCATTGTTTACTTACTTGAAAATAATATTAATCCACAAAAAATCAGCTGGGTGATTTCCCGCGATAGCTGGGTTATCGACCGTGCAACCACACAAAATACCGAAGCCTTTTTTGAGACGACCATCGGGAATCAAGCCAATCAATTTGAGGCACTTGCCAAAGCGACCTCCTTAGAAGATCTCTTTCGCCGTCTGGAAGACAAGGGCGTCTTGATGCGTTTGGATAAAAGCGTACAACCCACTCAATTTCATGGAGCTACCGTTAGTAAACAAGAACTCGCTTTACTTCAAAAAATCCCAACGCTTATTCGAAAAGGACGGGTCACGCATATTGAAGGCAACCTTATAAAGCTTGATAATAGAATGCATCAATGCCCAGAAAACACCCTTTTTGTGGACTGTTCTGCTACTCCCATCCCAAAGGATATACAAAACATCCCCATCTTTCAAGAAAACCTAATTATCCCACAAACGGTGCGCTCTTATCAACCCGCCTTTAGCGCTTCTTTTGCTGCCTATGTCGAATTAAATTACAAGGACGACAAAGAAAAAAATAAACTATGTGGCTTGGTTCCTTTACCCGACAAAGACACGGACTGGTTAAGAGGCTTAGCCGCTACCATGCTCAATCAATTAAACTGGTCAAGCGATAAACCCTTACGTCAATGGATGACGGCTAATCGCCTAGACGGTTTCAGTAAATTAGTGCGCGGTGTCGATAAAAGTGATCCGGTTAAAATGGAGATTCTTCACCGCATGAAAAGTAACGGCCTCCCTGCCATGATGAAACTCCAACAGTTTTTACAAGAAATAGATCAAATGAACGCAAGTCCCCTTACCCACCCGCAATTTCAAGTCGATAAAAAAGCTTTTTTTAAGCATCAATTGGTCGAAAGCCCAGTAGAAAATAGACAAATTGAAGCTGGAGAAATCTTGGTCAAAATTGACCAGTTTGCCTACACCGCAAACAATATCACCTATGCAGCTACGGGAGACATTATTCGCTATTGGGAGTTCTTCTCTGCAGAAGGTGAAGACAGCGCCCGTATGGGCGTAATCCCCGTTTGGGGTTTTGCCGATGTGGTCGAATCAAAAGCAGACGGCATCCCAGTTGGGGACCGTATTTATGGTTACTTCCCGCCTACCACTCATTTAAAAATGTGTCCTACAAAAGTGCAAGAACAACGCTTTTTTGAAGGCGCCAAACACCGCTCAACCCTCCCCATGGGCTACAACTTATACAGAAGGGTCAATAATGAACCTAACTATACTAAGGCCTTAGATCGCGAGCGCTCTCTGTTGTTTCCTTTATACCTCACTTCCTTTTGCTTGTGGGATAGTCTGCAAGACAACAATTGGCATGAGGCAGAACAAGTAGTTGTTTTAAGCGCCTCAAGTAAAACCAGTATCGGTTTAGGCTATGCCTTGCAAGGAGATCAAAATGCGCCTACTTCCATTGGGGTTACTTCGGCAAGAAACTTCGCAACAGTAGAAAAATTAGGAATTTGGGATAAAGTAAGTAGTTATGACAACTTAGAAGAGATCGATTCCTCTATCCCAACCGTGATTGTTGACATGTCTGGAAACAATGAAGTTTTGGCGAAGCTCCACCAATACCTAGGAGACAAAATGCACTTTACCCTTAAAGTGGGTTTAACTCACTGGGCAAAAACTAATCCTAAAGATGGAATCATCAACGATCGCAGTAAATTCTTCTTTGCCCCTTCTCATATCGAAAAACGCTTTAAAGACTGGGGGCCAGCTGTATTTGATGAAAAGACTAATGGTTTCTTGATTGAGGCAGCAACAAAAACCAGTGCATGGCTCCACTTTAACGAATTAGATGGTTTGGAGGCTTTAGCCAAAGTGCATCCAGAAGTCTGTAACGGTACCAGAGACCCTAAAGAAGGAATTATTATTAACTTGTAAGTATAAAACCCAAATCGATATGAGTAATATAATCCATTGGATAGAAATCCCAACCCAAAACATTGAACGTGCTGCCGCTTTTTACAGCACTATCCTCGACATTGACATGAAGGTGATGGAAGCCATGGGCATGAAAACTGCCTTCTTTCCACATACCGATCCTGCTAATAGTGGCGCATGCCTAATGCAAGGCCCCAACTATCAACCCTCTGATAAAGGTGCTATTATTTACCTTAACGGTGGCAAAGATTTACAGCCTGCATTAGATCGTGTAGAGGCAGCTAGAGGAAAAATAGTCCGTCCTAACCAGCATAGGACAAAACGGCTTTATGGCTCATTTCTTAGATACTGAAGGAAATAAAATGGGGCTTTACTCCAAAGAATAAACATGTATCAACTAGCTCAAATCAATATCGCACAAATGAAAGGGAGTGACTTTAACGACCCTGTCATGGCAGACTTTGTGGCGAATATCGATCGTATTAATCAGATTGCAGAAGCCAGTCCCGGCTTTGTTTGGCGACTCAAAGACGAGCAAGACAATGCATTGAAAATCAATCCTTTTCAAGACATTTCAATGCTTATCAATATTTCAGTTTGGGAAGGTATCGCTTCGCTTGAGTCTTTTGTATATGGCGCGATGCATCTAGAAATCATGAAGCGTAAAAAGGAGTGGTTTCACCATTTTAAAGGTTTCTATTATGCCCTGTGGTGGATAAAAGCGGGGGAATATCCCAGCGCTGCAGCTGCCACAGAACAATTGGCTTACCTTCAAGAGAATGGCCCTACAGAAAAAGTTTTTACCTTTAAAGAACCTTACTCACCAACCGTATAAAGGATGCAACATCATATTCAAACTCATCGATCTAAAGTCGCCTATCGCACTTATGGAGACGCAAGTCACTCAGTTTTAATCCTTGTGCATGGGTGGCCGCAATCCAGTTACTGTTGGCAAGAGGTGGCACAAGCTTTAAAGGGCTATTATATTATCGCGCCAGATCTTCGAGGCTTAGGAGATAGTGAGAGAACTTTAGATTTAAAGTATTACACAAAAGACGAATTAGGGAAAGATATTTTTGCTTTGACAGATGCCTTAAACATAGAGGACTTTTATCTGGGAGGGCACGACTGGGGATCGGCGGTAGTACAAGAAATGGCTTTAGCGCATCCAGAGCGTATTAAGAAGTTGGTCTTGATCAATATGATGATTATCAATAATTTTGAAGGAAAGAAAAAGGCTTCAGAAAAATTGGTCAAGGGGATGTTTAAATCTTCTTGGTATCAATTCTTTCAAAGTATCCCAGATTTTCCAGAGGCTTTGATCGCTGGGAAAGAAGATGTATGGATTCGCTTTTTTAGTCGGGGGATTAGTCGCCCAATCCCAGAAGAAGCCATCGCTGAATACACCCGCTGTTATCAAATTCCCCATACCATCACCACCGGGGCGAATTTATATCGCGCTATCCCAAAAGACCGAGAGCGATGGAAAACCTATCTTAATAAAAAAAATACAGTTCCCACTCATATCATTCACGGGGAACTCGACCCAGTGGTCATCAAGGCATTTCTTTATAAAGCCGAAACTGCTTTTGAACACCCCATCGATATCACCTATTTAAAAGGAGGACATTTTATCTGTGACGAGCAACCCCAGGCCGTAGCAGAAGCCATTCAGGTTTTTTTGGCGAAGCCATAAAAAACAACTTATTGAATAAGAACAGAATTTTTAAACCTCAAAAAATGAAAACACCTACTTACAGCACCCTTAAAACCTTTGGGATCATTGGTCTCCTCTTTGGTTTTGCCTGCGGATTCCTCTACGGAATTGGCGGATTTGTTCTCGACTACATGCATACTGGAATCAATCATGGCAGCTATCTCGCCCTGAATGCTTTGTGGGGGATGCCACTGATTTTTGGAGGGTTAGGGCTGGTGATGGGGCTATTATTTATGTTTTTGCGCTATGTGCTAAAACGTTAAGTCTTATAAAAAACTCTCTATCGCTAAGCGATAAGAATCCAATCCAAAACCTAGAATTAGGCCTTTCGCATTTGGGGTAATATAAGAGGTATGGCGAAAATCTTCTCGGGCAAAAGTGTTGGAAATATGCACCTCAATCACGGAGGTGTCAATGGCTTTGATCGCATCCCCTAAACCGACAGAAGTATGGGTATAGGCCGCAGCATTGAGGATAATCCCATCTGAAGAAAAGCCCACCTTGTGCAATTGGTCGATCAATTCTCCCTCTATATTAGATTGAAAATAGTCGAATTCAACCTGAGGGTATTTTGCTTTTAATTCTTCCAGATAGTCCACAAAAGATTGCGCGCCATAGATGGACGGTTCTCTAGTTCCCAACAAGTTTAAATTGGGTCCGTTGATGATGCTTAATTTCATGTGGTAAAAATACCGTAAAAAATTGACATCCTCTAGTCGGGTTTTAAAAGGCAAATATTGGCTATCTTGAACAGATAATTTAAAGTCAATAATTTATGCCAAATACAGTCTATTCCTTTGGTCGCATGAAAGTGAAGGATTATGAGGAATACATCGAGCGCTATGGGCGCCCACTAGAACCCATCCTTGAAAAATACAACGGTAAAATACTCGCTGCTAACAAAAAAGGAGTGCTTGTTGAAGGACAAGAAGAAGGCAACTGGACCGTCTTAATCGAATTTGTCAGTGGGAAAGACGCTTATGAATTCTATGCTTCACCAGAATATGCTCCGCTTAAAAAAATGCGTTTAGAAGAATTGACCGATAATGCTTTGGCCATTTCTTTCCCTGCAGAAATATCGCTTGAATGAAAACATTTGCTTCCATCATATGTCTGCTTCTGTGTCAATTCTCCATCGCTCAAGGGGTTAAATTAGTTGTTCTGGGGACAGCCCAAGACGCTGGCTCCCCACAAATTGCATGTAAGAAAAACTGTTGTATTGATTTGTGGAAAACGGGTAAAACAGAAGCTGTGGTCTCCTTAGGCTTAATCGATACTAAAAATCAAAAGCATTATCTTTTTGAGGCTACGCCAAATATAACGCAGCAACTACAAACATTAAATTCGCTTGCAGGTAGTCCGTCTAACTTTGGTGGTATCTTTCTCACCCATGCGCATATGGGGCATTATAGCGGTTTAATGTTTTTAGGGAAGGAAGCTTTAGGCGGGGAATTGGTTCCGGTCTATGCCCTCCCAAAAATGCGTCAGTATTTAAATACTAATGGTCCCTGGGAGCAACTAATTAGTGAAAAGAATATTGCCTTACAAGCCCTTACTGCTTCTAAAGAAGAAACGATAAGCGAGGAGATTAAGGTAACTCCTATCCAGGTTCCCCATAGAGATGAATATTCTGAAACAGTGGGCTATATGATCAAAGGTCCCAACAAGACCGCTCTCTTTATCCCAGATATTGATAAGTGGGAACGTTGGGAAATGGCAATAGAAAGTTATATTCAGCAAGTAGACTATGCCTTTTTAGATGCCACTTTCTTTGATGGAAGCGAACTCCCCAATCGAGATATGGCAGCGATCCCCCACCCTTTTGTAAGAGAGAGTCTGGCTCGTTTTGAGCCTCTTGAAACAAAAGAAAAGAAAAAGATCTATTTTATCCATTTTAACCACACTAATCCCTTACTTAAAGAAAATAGTCAGGAAAGTAAAGAAGTTCGCGCAAAAGGCTATCATATCGCTCGAAGCGGACTTGAAATAAGTTTATAATATGCAACAGTGGGCAAATGCACTTAAAGATTATCAAATTTATTTGCGTTTAGAACGCGGGTTATCAGAGAATTCTATCAATAGTTATTCTTACGATATCCAAGGTTTTATTGACCATGTTGAAACTTATCATCCTCGACTCACCATCACCAACTGCCAAAAAGAAGATGCCCAGGCTTATATCTATGCTTTGGCCAAAAAGGTCAATGCTCGTTCACAAGCCCGTCAAATTTCTGGTCTCAAGAGTTTTTTCAACTTTCTCATTTTTGAGGGCTATCGCGAGGATTCCCCTATGGATTTAATCGAAAGTCCAAAAACGGGGCGGAAACTTCCAGATGTGTTAGGGGTAAAAGAAATTGATCAAATTCTCAACGCTTTAGATTTAAGTCATCCACAAGGCTACCGCAACCTAACGATCTTAGAAACTCTTTATGGGAGCGGATTAAGGGTGAGTGAGTTAATCAACTTAAAAATATCTGATCTCCATTTTGACGAGAACCTTTTATTAATCACAGGAAAAGGGAACAAGCAGCGATTGGTTCCATTAGGAGCAGTCTGCAAACAAAAACTCAAGATCTACATAGCAGACGTCAGGGTACATGTTCCGGTAAAAAAAGAACACCAAGACTTTGTGTTTTTAAATCAACACGGCAAGCAACTCACCCGCGCCATGATCTTTACCATTGTACGGCGAGCAACAGCAAATGCAGGGATTGAAAAAAAGGTAAGTCCGCATACTTTTCGGCATTCGTTTGCGACACATTTATTAGAAAATGGCGCTGACTTAAGATCGATTCAATTGATGATGGGTCACGAGAACATTACCACCACAGAAGTGTATATGCACCTAGACATACAGCATTTATCCAAAAGCTTACAGGCCTTTCACCCTAGAGGGTAGTTAAACGCCTACGACCAGTCTAAAACCTTCTCCGTGAATGTTTAAGATTTCCACCTTACTATCCTCTTTGAGGTACTTTCGCAATTTTGCGATATAAACATCCATTGAACGAGACGTAAAATAGTTATCATCCCGCCAAATTTTATTCAAGGCTTTTTCGCGCGGCATTAAATCATTTACATGAAGCGCTAAAAGGCGAAGGAGTTGATTTTCTTTTGGCGATAATTTGATGGGATCAGTTTCTTTATAGGTCAATAAGCGCAATTTAGCATTGAGATTAAAATCCCCTATGGAGAACTCCATTTCATCAGATTCAACTGCGGCTGGAGCAGCTCTTCTGCTTAAAATAGATTTGATTTTAGCCAATAAGACTTCAGAATCAAAAGGTTTAGAGAGATAGTCATCTGCCCCTATTTTAAAGCCTTTTAAAACATCTTCTTTCATGGTCTTCGCAGTGAGGAAGATCAAGGGGATGGTTTCATTCTTTTCACGAATTTCTTTTGCGAGGGTAAAACCATCTTTATAAGGCATCATAACATCTAACAAGCAGAGGTCAAAATCTTCTTTTTTAAATTTTTCAAAGCCTTCGATACCATTTTTAGCAAGGGTAACTTCATAGCCATTGATCATGAGATATTCTTTTAGTATGCTGCCAAAGTTGGGGTCATCTTCTACTAATAAAATGCGACGGTTGTTTGTTTTCATTCGATTGGGATTTACTTTTTATTGTTTAAGGGCAATTGAATCAAAAATATGGATCCTTTGCCTTTTTTACTTTTAACATGAATTGTGCCATTAAGTAATGTAAGGATTTTTTTTACATATGACAATCCTAAACCATGGCCTTTAATGTTGTGAACGTTACCGCCTTGTTCGCGATAAAACTTTTGAAAAATCAATTGAAGGGTCTCTGCATCCATCCCGATGCCCTCGTCTTTGATTTCGATAGAAATCTGCTCTTCTTCTGTCCAGGTTCTCACTTCAATGATGGGAGAGCCTTCAGAATACTTAATGGCATTATCCAGCAAGTTGGTTAAAACATTGGTAAAGTGATTTTTATTCGCAGAAACAATCGTTGAAGTTGCCTCTAAATGTTTGTAAATCATTCCAGAGCGATTTTGAACAATTAATGCGACATGACTTATGGCTTCTTCAATGATGTCGTGTATATCAATAGGGCTTAGTTCCATAGGGGTGGTGCCGCGTTCTAATTGAGAAATCATCAAGACCGTTTCTACCTGGTCTTGCATGCGTTTGTTCTCTTCTCGCATCATTCTTAGGTAACGACTTACTTTCTTTTCGTCTTTGATGTTGATGGGGTTTTCAATGGCATCAATGGCCAAATTGATGGTCGCAATGGGAGTCTTAAATTCATGCGACATATTGTTGATAAAGTCTGATTTGATTTCAGATATTTTTTTCTGCTGTAAGATTTGATATAAGGAAATCCCACAAAGAATGACAATCAAAAGTGTCAAGACAAAAGACAAACTCGCCACCCCGATAATAGAAGACAAGACATAACTATTCTTTTTAGGAAAGGACACAATAAGGTCATAGGTACTTGCCCCTTCTTCGTTGACAAAAATGGGGATGTTGTATTGCGGTCCAGACTGGGCTTCGAGGTAATTATTCGAAGTTACTTTGGTCGCAAGACCTTCACTTAAAACAACAAATTCAAAAGGTGTTTCTATATTTCTGGTTGTAAATTGATCTTTGAGCATGTATTCTAATTCATAAGAATCTAATCTTTTATGAATGGGGAAGGTGTTGGCTATATTGGAAAAAACAGAAGAGAAGGTTGCCTTTTCTAATGAGGTAATGCGTTGAATTCGCTCGAATTTATTGGTGGAAAATATTCTCCTGTTTTCGCGATCAAAGGCCTCTTTAAAGATTGTACGAGTTTCTAAGCCCTTAAAATCAGACACCTTTGTGACATCTCCGTTTGTATTCCCGGGTAAGGGGATATTGTAATCTTCTTGAAGGATACCAAAGGTTAAGAGGGAAGAGAGATTCGATTCGTCGTCGCTATCATAAAAGATAAAATTTCCTAGGACAGAGCTATCGGGTTGATCGATGGTATCGATTATTTTTTCAAAAGTTTCGATATAGTGCAGCAATTCGTTTTCTTGAATATCTTGTGCTACCGCACTAAGAGAGGCTTTTACTGCCATAGAAAACTCTTCTTCACGATTGTCTATTGAAGTATAGATAAAGTACCATTGAATGAGTATGATCCCACCAACCGAGAGGATCATAAAAATCATTAACGCTAAGAAGTAGGATTTTTTCATTAAACTAAATCAATATAGCACTGCAAAGGTGATGAAATTTCGGGTTTAATTATGCTAATGCTTTGTTAATGCAATGATAAGGAAAGAAAATAAGTGTGGAGTCGTTTTATTTCTTTTAGGGTCTCCTCCCAAATATCATTATTGATAATGTGGTCTGCTAATGGGATGCGCTGTTCATCTTCCCACTGGTGATTCATTCGTGCTAAAATCACTTCTTTCGCCACTTGATCTCTTTGCATAGCTCTTTGCAGTCGAACTTCTTTAGGCGCGGTAATTAAAAGCGTTTGATCAACCGCCTTATACCCACCGGTTTCAAATAAAATAGCGACTTCTTTAATGACATAAGGGGCTTTTTGGAGGGCAAGCCAAAGTGAAAAATCTTTTGCGACAGCAGGATGGACTATGGCATTGAGGGCTTGCAGTTTTTGTGGGTCAGAAAAAACAATTGCTCCGATATAAGCACGATTTAAACCCTGTGTATTATAGGCTTTTGCTCCAAATAAATCCTTGATCTGTTTTATAAGAGAAGCCTCCTTGGCCATCAATTCTTTTGCGGCATTATCTGCAATATAACAAGGCACCCCTAAATCTGAAAAGACTTTGACCACTCTAGTTTTTCCACTCCCTATACCTCCAGTAAGTCCGATTATTTTTGGCATCTTATTGTCGCTTTAAGTATTGTACTTCTTTTGGTTCGAGTCGCATGTTGGTAACCCCTTTTGGAGCGCTATAAACTTTAAGCTTTACACTTTTATTATTCGCTGAAAGTTGATTGTAGTCAATGCCTACCCGAAAATCTTCTGGCGTAATATCACGCAAACTATTTAATGGTGCCGAGAAAGTGATGGAAACATTGGTCGGAAAAAACTTAAACACCCCTTCTTGTGGGGCATTGATCATCTTGATTGGCAATTGATACTTTGCTTCAGAAAAACGGTCGATGACGACTTTCATCAAGACTTTTTGATTACTTAATGAGATAAGTTCTCCCATATCTGGTAGAGCAATCATTGTTTCAAAACTTTCTTCAATGGGTACATCTATCGTGAACAATGGCTGAACTTCTTTAATGGCATTGATTTGATTCATCGGTCCGATAAGGTCGATACTATCTGGTTCAAATTGAATTGAAACAGCAGAATAGCCCAAAGCTATTTTAAATTCAGGAGAAATTACTGGGATTTTCTGTGAGGTCTGTTCTTGGAAATCAAACTCAATCACCGCAGGGAAATAGTTGATGATTTCTGTATCCCCTAGCAATTGTTCTTTGAGGTTTTGATATTGAGCAGCGATGGGTAATTCAGCCCTACCCGAATCAAAATCAGCTTCTTGGGCATCTATTTTTAAACGATTGTCTAAAAATTGATAATACAAGAATTGAAATCCAGTTGCTTTTAAGGTAAACTCTACATTAGTAGGACTTTTTACAATTGGGATAATTGTAGGGGGAACATTTTCGAAGGTCATTTCTAGGGAAATGACTTCGGTGTACTCTTTGGAGAATTTTGCGATAAACCAAAGAATGAAAGAAAATACGAGAAAAAACAAAAAGAATTTAGACCTGCCTTTATCCATTGAAGCCCTTTGCAATGAGGTAAACAAGGCAGGCTCTTTCTTCATGTTAATTTATATTATTGCAAGGAATCAATTACTTCTTGGCTCACTCCAGTATTAGAGAATCCACCATCGTGAAATAAGTTTTGCATGGTTACTTTTTTAGTAAAGTCAGAGAACATCATCACGGTATAGTCTGCACATTCGCTAGCGGTAGCGTTTCCTAGCGGAGAAGTTTTCTCTGCATAGGTTAAGAATCCGTCCAATCCTTTTACCCCTTGTCCAGCGGTGGTTAAAGTGGGTGATTGTGAAATGGTATTTACACGAACGCTTTTATCTTTCCCCATATAGTAGCCAAAACTACGAGCGATAGACTCTAAATAAGCTTTATTATCGGCCATGTCATTGTAGTTAGGAAAGGTTCTTTGTGCAGCGATATAAGTTAGTGCGACAATACTTCCCCACTCATTCATGGCGTCTTTAGCATAGAGGGTTTGCATTAATTTGTGAAAAGAAACGGCCGAAACATCCCATCCTTTTTGCATCCAGTCGTGGTTTAAAGCGGTATAGTGCTTTCCTTTTCGAACATTGACAGACATTCCGATGGAGTGTAAGACAAAGTCAATTTTCCCACCGAAGTGTTCCATGGCTTGATCTATGAGTTGTTCTAAATCAGCGAGAGAAGTCGCATCTGCAGGGATGACAGGAGCATTAACCTTTTCTCCTAATTCGTTGATGGTTCCCATTCTCAAAGCAACTGGAGCGTTTGTCAAAATAATTTCTCCGCCTTGTGCGTGGACACTTTCTGCTGTTTTCCATGCGATTGATTGGCTATCTAATGCGCCAAAAATAATTCCTTTTTTCCCTTTTAACAAGTTGTGGGACATATCAATAATGGTTTAAAATTCGATTGTAAATATACGTTAATTCAACAACTCTTTAGCGTGTTGTAAAGCTGCCTCTGTAAGGGCCTCGCCAGATAACATTTGGGCAACTTCTGAGATGCGGTCCTGTGCGGCTAATTTTTTTAGCTGGGTAAAGGTACTGCCCTCTTTGGTCTCTTTAAAGACCTTAAAATGATGGGCTCCTTTTGCAGCTACTTGTGGCAGGTGGGTAATGGTAATTACTTGCATGTATTGCCCCATATGATGCATGATCTCAGCGATTTTGTGGGCAACTTCTCCAGATACACCCGTATCTATTTCATCAAAAATAATTGAGGGAAGTGTTTTATACTGAGAAAGGATGGCTTTTACCGCTAACATAATACGCGACAATTCTCCCCCAGAAGCGACTTTCTTTAAAGAACCAAAATCACTGCCTTTATTGGCAGAAAAGGCTAATTCAAGTTGTTCTTTTCCGTGAGCTAGGTACTGTTCTACTGGGTGAAGATCAAGCTTAAAACGAGCGTTTGGCATACCTAATAGCGCTAGAATTTTAGTCATTTGATCGACAAAACTAGGGACTACGGCTGCTCTATTTTCCCTCAATTGTCCACTTAACAGATCCAACTGTTCTATGCTTTTACTTTGCTGTGCGACTAGCTTTGCGACAGTTTCATCAAGGGTAGCGGTTTGAATGTCTTTTTCTTCTAATACCGCTCTTTTCTCAATTAAATCTGGGATGGTTTGAACTTGATGCTTTTTCATCAAGTCATTTAAAAGTTGAAATTGAGCATTAACTACTTCTAAGCGAGCCGGATTTGCTTCTAATTGTTCTAAGGATTGATTAAGTTCTGCTGCGACATCATTCAATTCAATCAATAAACTGTCTAGGCGTTGAGATAGTTGCTGATAATGATCGCTTATCCCAGCAACTTTTTGTATGGCATTGCGAACTTCTGTCAATTGCAACTGAATACCAATTTGTTCTTCTTCAATAATCTGCAGGGATTTAGAGAGTTGCATTTCAATCTCTTCTACATGACTTAATTGTTGAATTTCTTCTTCAAGTTTTTCAAGAATTCCTTCTTCTAATGGGGCTTTTTGAAGTTCTTCTAACAGAAATCGATTGTAGTCGCGCTCTTCTTCTAAAGAAGATTTTTGACTTTGAAGGAAAGTAATTTCTTTGGTTAAAGTAGTATAACGTTCTCTTTCTTGCTGATAAGACTTTAATATTGGACCATTTTGTGCTAAGGCATCTAATACTTCTAATTGATAGCTTTCTTGGGTTACAGAGAGGGTTTGATGTTGTGAGTGAACATCGATCAAACGGTCACCTAACTGTTGTAAAACATCTAGAGTAACAGGAGTATCATTGATAAAAGCTCTGGATTTTCCTGAGGGTATAATTTCTCTTCTAATACTGGTAATGGGTTCATAATCTAAATCCACCGAATCAAAGAAAGCTTTTAGATCATAGGCACTAATTGAGAAGGTTGCATCGACGAAACACTTCTTGGATTTATCCTTTAAAGTGGATAAATCCGCCCGTTTCCCCAGCACCAGTGCAAGTCCTCCTAAGAGTATGGACTTCCCAGCCCCTGTTTCCCCGGTAATGCTGGTCATTCCCTTAGAGAAATTAACCTCTAGGTGATCGATTAAGGCAAAATTGGCGATGGTTAATTCAGTTAACACAAAAAAGGCTTGAATATTTAATTCAAATATACTAGGACGATTGCGCAAAGGCAAAGAAAACAATCAGTATTTAATCCTTTTCCATTTTGGCCCAAAGAAAGGCGCTACCTTATTGAGTGTGGTAAGGGTTTGATCGAATTCAACTTTAGGGCCATCAGAAAACAGATCGACGATTTCGTCTGCTTTAGCGTCAAAAAAAGTTTGAATCAACAAAGCATTTGGGCGTCTGCTGTACAAGGCATTAAATCGCCCTAAGGACTGTACAATCGCCTCTTTAGCAGCTTGAGGGTTTTCACTCATTTGATCCATTCCATCGCGGTGGTAATGGTATTGAACTGTTCTGTATTCACGAAAAGTATTCGACAGCATGGTATCGATTAACCAAAATCGATTTCTATTCCCATCGCGCTGATTCCAACCAGTAATTCCATTTTGCTGTGCTAAAGTGAGAATTTGCTGAGCTTCCTTAAAATAAGGTGTTCCACTTCTCAAGGCAAAAGAATCTGCTTCTAAGCCAAGGGCGACAAAAACATAAAAGCTAATGAGAGATATAAGGTTTGACTCATAAGTTGCTGGATTATAGAACAAGGGTTGATATTCTTGATAAGAGAAGACAATGTCTTTATCTAAGAAATTAAAAATGGGAGAATTATAATTGGTTTGATACACAGGACGCTCTACCTGCACTTGCAGGGTACCTTCAAAGCGCAAACCATTAAAACCCGCTAAGTTGAGCACCATACTACAGCGCACCTTTTCTTTATTGTCTACGGTTTCATCTGTCCATGCTTTTGCATTAATGAACTCGTTCAAAGATTGTTCTAGGGTTTCAAAGACTTGCTGGTTCGTTTGATTAACCAGGTCTGCATTGACCACAAAACGGCAATCGATAATTTGCGCAGTCAAGGGGGTTGCAGTTAACAAAAATAAAACAAGGGCTTTTTTCATATAGAAGCAATGATTTGGGCAAAAATATCCGCCGCTACTTCTGTTTTTGTTTTTAATTCAAAAGCAGTGGTTGTGCCATTCTTTCGAATAAAGGTAATTTTATTTTTATCTCCACCAAAACCTGCGTCTTGATCATTGAGGGAATTAAGCACAATAGCGTCGGCGTTTTTCTTTTGGCATTTTGCCATCGCATTCTCTAACTCGTTTTGGGTTTCTAGGGCAAAGCCCAAAAGGAACTGTGCTTTTTTCTGTTTTCCCATTTCGGCTAAAATATCTAAAGTGGGTTTGAGATTTATCTCTAGGAGACCACTTTTTTTCTTGATCTTTTGATCGACAGGATTAGTCGGGGTAAAATCTGCCACCGCGGCAGCAGCAATGGCGATATCCACGGTGTCATAATGTTTAAAAACAGCTGTAAACATCTCTTGAGCAGAAATTACTGCCACAAGTTTTATCGTTGGATTTATTGCTTTTAAGGCGGTTGGTCCGCTAACTAAAACAACCTTCGCTCCTAGTTTAGCGGCTTCTTCTGCCAAGGCAAAACCCATTTTCCCAGAGGAATGATTCCCGATAAACCGAACAGGATCAATTGCTTCAAAGGTAGGTCCTGCAGTAATCAGTACTGTTTTCCCGTAAAGCGGAGCTTTTTCTGCTAAAGATTGCGCTAAAGCGGTGACTATCGCTTCAGGTTCCATCATTCTTCCTTTCCCTTCAAGGCCACTAGCTAGAAAGCCCTCTTGGGCAGGGAAAATCACATGTCCAAAGCGTTCAAGCTGTGTCATGTTCTTTTGATTTGCGGGATGCACATACATATCTAAGTCCATTGCAGGTGCAATATAAACGGGACATTGTGCAGAAAGATAACACGCCAAAAGTAAATTATTGCAACGGGCATTGACCATTGAAGAAATGGTATTTGAAGTTGCAGGTGCAATCAACATTAAATCTGCCCATAGGGCTAGTTCGACGTGATTATTCCAGTTGGGATGATCCCCTTCGCCTTCTGCAGTAAAGGTCGAAACCACAGGATTTTGCGAGAGGGTAGATAGGGTTAATGGGGTAACAAAATCGGTAGCAGATGGTGTCATTACTACCTTCACCTCAGCGCCTTGTTTGATTAACAAACGTACAATTAAAGGGGTTTTATAGGCGGCAATGCCTCCTGTAACCCCTAAAAGGACTTTCTTTCCACTGAGGATAGACATTGCGTTTATTCCTCCGTATTACGGTGATAAACGCGATCGTTTAACCACTCTTCTACCGCTAGGGCGTGAGGCTTTGGTAAACTTTCATAAAACTTAGATACTTCGATCTGTTCTTTGTTTTCAAAAATCTCCTCAAGACTATCATTGTGCGTTGCAAACTCATCAAGTTTTTCGTGCAATTCTTTTTTGATGTCTAAATTGATCTGAGTCGAACGTTTTGCAATAATCGAAATTGCCTCATAAATGTTTTGTGTTTCTCCTTCAACCTGATTTCTGTCATAAGTTGAAGTTGATGAAGGGGCTTTAGATTCTCTGTACTTAGTCATAGTAATTATTTTGTTATTGCTATATTGTTTTTTTCTAAAAGTGCGATTTCTTTTACAACTCGACTCATTTTATCATCAAGGTCTTCAAGAAAAAGCGTTTCTGGGTAATAACGCGTTAAAGTATCGTAAATATCTTGAAGTCCTTTTAGGCGTTCTAACTTCTTCATGATCACACTATTTGTGGCAATTTCATAAGAAGATAGGAACTTGAAGTATAATGCGTCTTCCTTAAAAGGCGTTCCAGGATAGGTGGATATAAAGTTATCAAAGGCATTGATTGCAGATTTGTAATCGCGAATGGTGTGATATTGCTTCGAAATCTCAAAATCTTTCTTTTCTAATTTAGTTTGAAGCTCTTGTACATATGTATTTGCTTCAGCAAGAAATTCAGAGTCTGGATAATTATCAATAAAGATCTGCAGTTTATCAAGGGCATCGTTTGTATTCGCTTGATCTAAACTGTAATTTGGAGAAAGTTTATAATAACATTTAGCGGCTAAAAAAGACGCTTCTTGCATTCTGTTGCTCTTGGGATACGATTTCACAAAACTTTCAAACTGGTAAGCGGCTAGATAATAGTCTTTGATCTGTAAATAAGAATTGGCAAAAAAGAACACAACACGTTGTGCTTGAGGCTTCCCGCGATAAGAAGGCAAAATCTGTTCAAACAATCGATTAGCTCTTCTGTATTCACCCGTATTATAGTAAGCCTCTGCCGCTTTGTACTTGGCAGATATATCTGGGTTATTGAGCATTTTTTGATAAGAATTACAAGCTGTTGTAAAACTTATTAAAATAACGGCAAGAAGGATAAACCGAGTGATTTTTAACATGCTGCAAATTTAGTTAAAATAATAGGAATACGAAACTAATGTAAATGTAGTGTTTGGAATGCTTTCAAAACACATTTAACATTTCGTTGTCAATGCATCAAACTGACATTTAATTTCGTCAAATAATGAATCACTGGCAGCAACTAAAGGGAGTCTAAGCACATTATCACATTTCCCTTGTAGAGACATCAAAGCCTTTAAACCAGTAGGGTTACCTTCCTTAAAGATTAAGTCAATAAAAGGTAAAAGCTCTTTTTCTATCGTTCTAGGGATCGTTAGATCATCTTGGCTACCCAATTGGATCATCTCAGAAAATTTAGTTGGAAAAGCACCAGCGATAACAGAAATTGCGCCTACACCACCCCGGGTAACTAAATCCAATGCTGTTAAATCGTCTCCAGAGGTGACTAAGAAATCATCTGGTGATGCTTCGATTAAGGCTTTCCCAGAGTTCATATCTCCAGTAGCATCTTTAATCCCAAAAATATTTTTATTCGCTCCAGCAAGGCGAATTACTGTTGCATTTTCTATGCTTGCACCCGTCCTAGCTGGAACGTTGTATAACATAACAGGCAATGGAGATGCTTCTGCCACTGCAGAAAAGTGCTGAAAAATCCCTTCTTGATTAGGTCGATTGTAATAAGGACATACGGAAAGAATCGCACTGTAACCAGATAAGTTAGACGTTTTTAGATCATTTACTAGGGCATTTGTATTATTGCCACCTTTACCTAACATGAGGGGCAGGCGACCTGCATTGATATCAACCACTCTTTGCGCAAGATTTTCCTTTTCTTGCTTGGTTAAAGTAACCGTTTCTGCAGTTGTCCCTTGCACAACAAGAAAATCGATTCCCGATTGAATATATTGTTCAATAAGAGCTTCTAAGGCATTGTAATCTACCTCCCCCATTGCAGTAAAAGGGGTGATCATGGCTACTCCTATTCCTCTAAAATCATCCATGCTATAGCTTTTTTAAAATAGTCAAATACTTGACCAATTCTTCTTTAAAAGTATTAATATCTGTGGGAGGGAAATCAAATATGATATCGTTTAATCGCTGATCTACCCCTAGAAACCCGGCACTGAATTTCTTTTTTGCAAACGCGCTTACCCATTCCATGTAGAGATCATTTCGATTAAAATAGTTAATCTGTAGATCCACTTCCTTTTCTAATATCGAGGCTTGATCCCCTTGAAATTGACCAAAGTAACTCACCTTCTTTGGATCAAAAAAATGTGCGTATTGCTTTTCAATATCATTCGACCCCCTAAAGGCAAATACTGTAATATTTACCTGCGGTATCCCAAAAGCTTTCGCTAATGAGTTAAAAAATTCCTGCTCTATTTCTAGAGAAGAATCTAATACAACGCGAACGTGTTTAATCTTAAAAGCACGGGTTAAGTTCTTCTCTTCTATAGAAGTGTGCAAACTTTTCTTTGCTGCCCGTCTATGCCAAAACTTTTTAAACAATCTTTATATTTTATGCAAATGTAATGAACTACTGCTTCATCTTACAAGTAAAAGTCAATTGTTTCATAAATATTCAAAATGTTTGTTTTATAACATTTTCAGAAAGTCATCTTCGCTGATCAAGGGTATATTTAACTTATTTGCCTTGTCTTTTTTCGCCGGTCCCATCGAGGCTCCAGCAACAACAAAACTCGTTTTTGAAGAAATAGAGCTGCCTACTTTACCTCCGTTATCCTCTATCATTTTCTTGAGTTCATTGCGAGACACCTTTTCAAACACCCCAGAAACCACGATGGTTTTCCCATCGAGTTTAGAAGAGGCTTTCTCTACTACTTCTACTTCCATGGATAGACCAAAATCGGTTAAATCTTGTATCATTCGTTGGTTGTCGGGATTGATAAAGTAGGTGTTTAGACTCTCTACAATCTTTTCGCCTATGTCTTCTACAGCAAGCAATTCTTCTTGTCTGGCTTGCAACAAGGCAAGCATCGACCCAAAGTGTGCTGCTAAACGTCTTGCCACTGTTTCGCCCACGTGGCGAATCCCTAGTCCAAATAAAACTTTGGCAAATGGCTGCTGCTTTGAAGCTGCGACCCCTGCGAGTAAGTTGTCTACCGACTTTTCTGCCATGCGTTCTAAGGGCAATAATTGCTCTTTTTCGAGACGGTATAAATCGGCAATATTGTAAATCAAGCCTTGCTGAAATAACAAAGCTATCGTCTCTGCCCCAATCCCATCAATATCCATGGCTTTACGACTCACAAAATGCTGAATTTTCCCAATTAATTGCGGGGGACATTGAGTATCATTAACACAATAATGCTGGGCTTCACCCGGGATACGTTCTAATGGAGCCTGACAATCAGGACAATGTGTTATATAATGGATCACATTTTCGAGGGCACCTCTTTTTGCAGGATCAAAGCCCATGATTTTGGGAATAATTTCTCCCCCCTTTTCTACATAAACACTGTCTCCTATTCGCAAGTTCAATTTTTCAATTTGATCTGCATTGTGCAAAGAGGCTCTTTTGACAATTGTCCCTGACAACTGAACTGGTTCGAGATTAGCCACCGGAGTTATTGCTCCCGTGCGGCCTACTTGATAACTCACAGAATTTAAACGAGTACTCACCTGCTCTGCCTTAAACTTATAAGAAATGGCCCAGCGGGGAGATTTTGCCGTAAAGCCCAATTGCGATTGTACACTAATATCATTGACCTTTATCACAATCCCATCTATTTCAAAGGGGAGTTGTTCTCGCTGTTCTCCCCAATGTTGAATATAAGCGAGCATTTCATCTAAAGAAGAAACCGGCTGCATACTCTTTGGAATGGTAAAACCCCAGCTGCGCGCTTTTGTCAAAGACTCCCAGTGGGTGGCATAAGGCAATTCCCCGGCTAATGCATAGAAAAAACACTGTAATGGACGTTGGGCTGTCTCTGCACTATCTTGCAACTTTAACGAGCCCGATGCCGTATTTCGCGGATTGCGATAGGCTTCTTCTCCTGCAGCTAAACGCTTTTCATTTAATTGTTTAAACCCCTCTAAGGGCAAAATAATCTCTCCGCGTATATCAAATTCTGCCGGATAATCCCCCTGTAATTTTAAAGGAACATTCTTGATGGTTTTGACATTGGCCGTAACTTCATCCCCTTGTGTTCCATCTCCTCGAGTAACTGCTTTTTGCAAAGTTCCGTTGACATAGGTCATATTAATCGAAGCACCATCAAATTTCAACTCACAGGTGAAGTCTTCAATAGGAGCACCATAAATCTTTTCAATGCGTTTAATCCACTCTCCTAATTCTTCGGGAGAATAGGTGTTGTCTAGCGAATACATTCGTTCTGCATGCAACAGGGTGGGAAAGTTTTTGGTCACACTCCCTCCCACTCTTTGGGTAGGAGAACTAGGGTCTTGTAATGTTGGATGCGCTTTTTCTAAAGCTTGTAACTCTTTTAATAATTGATCAAACTCAAAATCACTCACCAAACTCTTATCCTCATTGTAATAAGCGTGGTTGTACTGATGTAATTGATCGCGTAATTGTATTATTCTTTCTTCAAACGTCATGGTTACTAAATTGGATAAAACGATCCTTCCCAAAGATATCTTTTTTCACTTTTGCATGGGCAAAGCCGGTGGTTTTTCCTAACGCAATCATTTCTGTGATCAATAAAGGGTTGATTTCAAAATACACCTTCCCATTTGGGTTCAACTGTTTTGAGGCAAGCCAAAGGATCTCGCGGTAAAACAATAAAGGTTCCTCCTCTGGAACAAACAAAGCAAGTTCTGGCTCGTGTTCTAGGACATTAATATGCATTTTCTTTTTTTCAGAGGGCAACACATAGGGCGGATTAGAAACGATTAAATCTACTTTTGCCCCTGTAAGTTTCCACTGCAAAACATCTTGCTGTTCAAAAGACACAAACATGTTGTTCTCTTGCGCGTTAATTTGCGCCACTTCGATTGCGGCTTCGCTCAGTTCATAGCCTTGAACCAACCATTGATCTCTTTGGGCTTTTAGCCCTAATGCAATACAACCCGATCCACTGCAAAGGTCCCACACCTCAAGCAATTCGTTGGAATGATTTTCAAGTACCCACTCTACCAACTCTTCTGTCTCTGGTCGCGGAATCAAGACCGCGGGACTTAGCTTTAAATCTAATGACATAAAAGTCGTTGTGCCTAAGATATATTGTAACGGAGTTCCTTGTGACAAGAGCGCTAGAACTTGATGGAGTTGTTCCACTTCTTTTTCTGCTAATTCGTATTGAGGCTCTAGTCCTATCTTGACAGCAGACCACGAAAAATAATGTTGAATGCAACGCTTAAAAACATCGTCTATTTCTGCCTGCTGGTAGTGGCGAGACAATTGCGTTCTAAAATAATCCCTGTATTCTATTAAGGTCATTACAATGTTTTAGTTAACCAAACATTACAAGAGGTATGCCCAGTATTGCCCATGGGACCCGTTATATAATCAAAGCCTGTCTTTAAATAGAGTTTTTGAGCAGCCTTCATATAAGGAAGGGTTTCTAGATAACACAATTCGAAGTTTTGCACTTTGGCGAAAGCCAAACAATGATTCATCATTTTTTGCCCCAAACCTTTTCCCCTTGCATTTGATAAGAAGTACATCTTTTGCAATTCACAAATACTGGGATCTTCTCCAGTCAAAGGGGCAATACCTGCTCCCCCTAAAACAACACCTTCTTCTTCAATCACAAAATAGGCAGAACGCTCTTTCTGGTATGCCTGAAACATAAAATCTAATTCGGGATCTGCATAGGCAGTTCCTACCTTTGGCACACCAATATCAATCAATACTTGACGAATCACAGCCCCTAAAGCAGCATTATCTTCTTCTTTAACTTCGCGTATGCTGACCATATCTTCTTACCTTTGCTAACAATTATAGGCTAAAATAACACTTTCTAAAGGCTTTTGAAAAAGGAATATAACAAAGACGAATTCTTTATGCAACGCTGTTTAGACCTAGCGAAAAAAGGACTGGGCAAGACATACCCTAACCCCATGGTAGGAAGCGTTGTCGTTTATAAAGACGCCATCATCGGCGAAGGCTGGCACCAAAAAGCAGGAACTCCTCACGCAGAGGTAAATGCGATCGCCAGTGTAAAAGATAAGTCTTTATTGAAACACGCCACCCTATATGTCAACCTGGAGCCTTGTAATCATTTTGGTAAAACTCCGCCCTGTTCGAATCTAATCGTTGAACACAACATTCCAAGGGTTGTCATTGGTTGTATAGACCCTTTTGAACAAGTCAACGGCAGTGGAATCAATACCCTAGAAAAAGCGGGAATAGAAGTCAAACAAGGAGTTTTAAAAGAAGCCGCTCAAGAACTCAACAAACGCTTTTTTACTTTTCATCAAAAAAAGCGGCCCTATATCATATTAAAGTGGGCGCAAAGTCAAGATGGATTTATCGCCCCACTCGCTGAATCAAGAACTAAAAAAGCACCTGTCTTTTTAAGTAGTAAAGAAGATCAAATACTGGTGCATCAATGGCGTACAGAAGAAGCCGCCATATTAATAGGTGCCCAAACTGCTCAAGAGGACAATCCACAACTTACCGCAAGATGGGTAGAGGGTAATCACCCTGCTAGGATTGTACTTGATCCAAAGAAACGCTTAGCTAAAACACTGCGGGTCTTTGATCAAAGGACTCCTTCGCATCAACTTAGCCATCAACTATTGGGAGAAAAAAGTAGCAGCTCCCCTACTGCCTATCTAAACGCTGTACTTGATTACCTCTATAAGAACAAATACCAATCTGTCATTGTAGAAGGCGGAAGAACCACCTTGCAACATTTTATTGATCAGGATTTATGGGATGAAGCGAGGATTTTTTCTGCTTCGGTAACATTAGAAAAAGGAATAATAGCACCCCATCTTAAGAGGATAGCAGCAAGAGAATTAAGCAGTGGCTTGACTAGGCTATTACCGCAGCAAAAATAGCTTTAAAGTTTTCTGGACATCGATGTGGACGACGATTGCTCGCATTCATAAAAGCCAAAGTAGTGCTAGCGGTACAAACTAATTCATCCTTTTGATTGATCACCTCATAGAAAAAAGTCATTTTGACTAAGGGAACTTCTTTTAAGTGAATCTTGATAATTAATGCATCTTCAAATTTTGCTGGAGTTTTATAAGTGATTTGAGCGTTAATGACGGGCATCATGATTCCTTCTTCTTCCATGGCTTGATAAGAAACCCCTAATTGAGTGAGCCATTCTAGACGCGCAACTTCGAAATAACGAAGATAATTACTGTGATGAACCACTCCCATTTGATCAGTTTCACCGTAACGTACAATAATGGGGGAGGATGAAAAATGAATTTTCAACGTTTTTTAAAATTTGTTAAACAAAATATGAAGCCATAATTTGCGATAAAAAAAGAAGAAAATCAATAGCAAATGGGGTTTTTTTTTCAGTTTTTTTAACCAATATTTGTTGTAAGAAATAATCATAAACAAAACAAGCTTTAAATCAGCTTTTTAATCAAATTAATGCAAAATAGTGCCCAAACTTCTTGGAATAATTGTCTCGCTTTTATCAAAGACAACATTCAACCACAAGCCTATAAAACTTGGTTTGAGCCTATAGTTCCTCTTAAATTAACAGAAAATGCCTTGAGCATTCAAGTACCTAGTAAGTTTTTCTACGAATGGTTAGAAGAACACTATGTCAAGCTCCTTAAGATTGCATTGACAAAAGAATTAGGAGAATCTGCTCGTTTAGTCTATGTGATCAAAATGGAAAATACTTATGGTAACAAGCAACCTTTTACCGAAAGTATTCCTAGTAGCCAACAAGCAGCAGTGCAGTCACAACAAGTTGATGCACCCCTAAGTGGTCTAAACTCCCAACTCAAAAATCCTTTTGTAATCCCAGGGATCCGCAACTTACAAATTGAGTCGCAACTCAATCCCAGTTATAATTTTCAAAACTTCCTTGAAGGAGATTCTAACCGCCTAGCCCGCTCTGCAGGTATTGCAGTAGCCAATAAACCAGGGGGGACTTCTTTCAATCCTTTATTGATTTTTGGAAATGTAGGTTTAGGTAAAACCCATTTGGCGCATGCCATCGGGGTTCAAATCAAAGATAAGTTTCCAGATAAAACCGTATTGTATATTTCTGCAGAGAAGTTTACACAGCAGTACATTGAATCTGTTAAAAAGAATACGCGTAACGACTTTATTCACTTCTATCAAATTATTGATGTTTTGATTATTGACGATGTACAATTCTTTTCGGGCAAATCTGGAACACAAGATGTCTTTTTCCACATCTTTAACCACTTGCATCAAAACGGGAAGCAAGTCATTTTGACATCAGATAAAGCTCCGGTTGACATGCAAGACATCGAACAAAGATTGCTCTCGCGCTTTAAATGGGGACTTTCTGCAGAGTTGCAGCAGCCCAATTATGAAACCCGTGTCTCTATCTTAAAAAACAAACTCTATCGCGATGGAGTGGTGATTGAAGATGAGATCATAGAGTATGTGGCCAAAAATATCAAAAGCAACATTAGAGAATTAGAAGGTGCAATCATTTCCTTGATTGCTCAGTCTTCCTTCAATAAAATGGATGTTACCCTTGAACTCGCCAATGAAATTGTCGAGAAATTCGTCAAGAGTACCAAACGCGAAGTAAGTATTGATTACATCCAAAAAGTAGTTTCAGAATATTTTCAAATGGATGTGGAGACCCTCCAATCCAAAACCAGAAAGCGTCACATTGTACAAGCCCGCCAACTGGCCATGTACTTTGCAAAGAAATTTACCAAAGCCTCACTTGCGAGTATTGGGACACAAATTGGAAAACGAGATCACGCGACCGTTCTACACGCTTGTAAGACAGTTGATAACCTTTCATTTACCGATAAACAATTCCGTAAATACGTCGAAGACCTCAACAAGAAACTAAGCCTGTAAACCTTATGGTTCCAGGAAATGTCTTGATGGTTTGTTTAGGGAATATCTGCCGTTCTCCTTTAGCACATGGTATTTTTCAAAATTTAGTCGCTGATCAAAACATCAAAGTTGATTCTGCAGGAACTGCAAACTATCATACTGGAGCAGCGCCAGACCCGCGCAGCATTGAAATTGCGGCAAATAAAGGCATTGATATTTCACAGCAACATGCCCGGCAATTTGTGGTCGAAGATTTCGACCAGTTCGATTATATTTATGTGATGGATAAAAGCAATCTGCAAAATGTATTACAACTAGCTCAAACAGAAGGAGATCGTGCTAAGGTAAGTTTACTCTTAGGCAATACAGAAGTTGAAGATCCTTATTATGGAGGAACCGATGGCTTTGCCATTGTCTATGATAAGATACAGATAGCCTGTCAACACATTCTCGATCAATGGAAGAACTAACGCTTACTCCTCAAGGACCCACGCTTTATCTAATCCCATGTACCCTAGGGGACAATGCTCCTATGGAAGTTTTACCCCTAACGGTACGTAAGATCATCGAGCCCTTGACCCATTTTATTGTAGAGAATGAAAAGGAAGCAAGGCGTTTTATCAAACGAATTACGCCCCAAAAAAAACAAGACCAACTCGTCCTCTATCCTTTAAATAAATTTACCGATCCTATGGAATTGCAAAACTACTTGGATCCGCTTGCGGCTGGACAGTCCATGGGATTACTTTCTGATGCAGGATGTCCTGGGGTAGCAGATCCGGGTGCGGTAATGGTCAAACGTGCACACAGTAAAGGTTTTCAAGTGAGACCCTTAGTAGGCCCTTCTTCTCTCCTTTTGGCCTTAATGGCTTCAGGGATGAACGGACAATCTTTTGCTTTTAATGGTTATCTCCCCATTGATAAGCAAGAACGCTTGCGCAAGATTAAAGCCTTGGAAAAACGTTCGGGAGAATACGATCAAACCCAACTCTTTATTGAGACCCCTTATCGCAACGATCCGTTTTTAGCCGACCTGATTAAAAGCCTTTCTCCCAATACCTTTTTGAGTGTTGCATGTGATTTAACCCTTCCGACAGAGTGGATTAAAACTGCCCCTGCCAAAGAGTGGAAAAACATCGAAGTAAATCTCCAAAAAAGACCCGCAATCTTCTTATTTCACAAAGAACTAGCGATATAACTTTTGCTGGTTTAACCAGCGATAATACTTGCGTGCTTTACGGTTGTGATCCCTTAAACTTGTTGAAAAATCATGGTAGCCGGGCTTGTTAGGATCTGCGACAAAAAACAAATAGTTATGTGATGCTGGAAACAACACTGCGTCGATGGCAGAGATGTCTGGCATAGCGATGGGTCCTGGCGGTAAGCCTTTATTGCGGTAAGTATTATACAGAGACTTTATTTTTAAATCCTTGCGCAGCACCCTACGGATAACCAAAGAGAAATCATTTTGCTCTTTCTTTAAAGCATAAACCACAGTGGGATCTGCTTGTAAACGCATCTTCTTTTTTAAACGATTGAGGTAGACTTGTGCAATTAAAGGACGCTCGTCTATTTTAAGGGATTCTTTCTGTACAATGGCGGCTAGTGTAATCACTTCATTAGGACTTAAGCCTTGCTTTTGGGCAGCATCGCGACGCTTTGGCGTCCAAAAACTTTCGTACTGCGTTAACATGCGCTTTTGAAAATATTTTGGAGAGCTATTCCAAAAAAATTCATAGGTATTAGGGAGATACATCGCTAGCGCGGTATCTTGATTAAAACCATGCTTCGCTAAGAAAACGGCCTCGCGCATTTGGGTTAAAAAAGCCAAACTATCTGCTTCTAACTGCTGTGCAACTCGACCGGCTAAATCCTCTAATCGCTCTTGGTTGTTAAAAATCACCCTTACAGGGAGGGATTTTCCGCGTAAGCGGTTGATCAAATCATTATTACTCATTCCCTTATTGATGGCGTATTTCCCAGCTTTTATTCGCGTGGCATAGCCTTTCTTTTCCGCCGCAAGGCGAAAATCATCAGAAGAGTTTAGTAAGGGAGCTAATTCTTCCAATAGGCTTTCTATATCACTTCCCGTATTGATAAATACATAAGAGGTTTTATTTTCGAAAGCCGTATTCGGTAAGAAGAACACCCGATAAAAAGTATAGGTAAAATACAAACCAAAGCCCGCAATAATCAAAATAATGGCCAAGCCAATTTTCATTTTATACATGTGCAATTTTTTGAAAAACCACCTCGTTATGGTATTCCTTATTATAGTAATTCCAATCTTTTTTCAACCCACACTGCTCATAGCCAGCTGCCTTAAAAAGTGCTAGACTTGCGGGATTATCTTCTCCTACCCCAGCATAGAGTTGATGCAGCTGTAAACGCTCAAAAGCATATGCTTCAATAAGGGCTAAGGCCTTTTTTCCTAAACCGTTACCGCGAAGCGTTTCTGCTATCACTAGGCCAACCCCAGCACGGTGATGGACCGGGTCAAATTCGTATAAATCAATTAAACCCAAGGCGCTATTTTGAGCATCACTAATCACAAAGCGTTGCTGCTTTGCGGTAAAAATATCGTCTTTTACGTGAGCAATATATTCCTTAAGGGTGAATTTCGAAAAAGGAACCAAAGTATTCGATACAGTCCACAAGCGCTGATCGTTCTCTAGGGCAAAGAGAAAATCCAAATCACTAGGCTCTAAGGCGCGTAAATGTATTGCGGAATAATTCATGCTATTGTTCCTTGATAAACAAAGGTGGCTGGCCCTTGCAGGTCAATATTTGTATAGGATTCTCCTGCGATAAAAGAAACGGTTAACTGTCCGCCTTCCACCAAGATATTAATGCGTTTTGCAGTAGTTTCTTTGGTCTTATGCATGGCAAGTGCCACAGCGGTTGCTCCGGTACCACAAGAAAGGGTTTCGTCTTCTACTCCGCGCTCATAGGTGCGAATGGCAAAGGTATTTTCATTGACTTTTTCGACGAAATTCACATTGCTCCCTGCTTCAAAATAAGGAGCACCACGACGAATACTTCTTCCCTTTTCCACCACCGGAAAATGAGCTAAATCTTCTACCATGGCTACATGATGCGGAGAGCCTGTATCTAAGAAAGTATGGTCTTTTTCACAGCGAAAATCAGTGACATCATGCATGCGCAAAGCCACAGTTTGATCGGCTTCTATGGTGGCAGTATGCAAGCCATCTATCGCCATAAAGGTGGTTCGTTTGTCAATGATGCCTAGCGATGCAGCAAAAGCGACGGTACAGCGTGCCCCATTCCCACAAAGGCTGCTCTCGCGCCCATCGGCGTTAAAGTAGACCATCTTAAAATCTGCAGTAGGATGGTTTTGAACCAAGATTAAGCCATCTGCGCCTATCCCAAAACGACGGTCACAACAATGGGCGATATACGCGATGTCCTCTTGTGGAAAAGTGGCATCACGATCGTCGATCATGATAAAATCATTTCCCGTGCCTTGGTATTTATAAAAGCGAATTTGCATGGGTCAAAGGTACATTTTTTTAAGGTTTTTTTGGCTGTTAAAAAGTCGTTAAAGGCCATTACTAACTTAGGACACTTTTTATATTTTTGACAAAAAACACTTGATTTATGAAAACATTCTTACAATTGACTGCTGCTGTCTTGATCAGTACTAGTTTAAGTCTCTTTTTATTTTTATTTGTTCAAGAAAGCCCAGAAGCGATCATTAGCGAGGCAAGTCCGCCAGAATTACCCGCCTCCTATGCCTACAATTTAAATGGCTTTAACGATGCGCCCAGCGACTTTGTCGAAGCGGCAAACAAAAGTATTGATGCCGTGGTACACGTTAAAAACACTGCTATAACAGAAGAACGCTTTTCTCCGCTAGAATACTTTTATGGGAGGGGAGAAAGCAGAGAACGCATTGGCACTGGATCTGGGGTTATTGTTTCTCCAGATGGGTTTATCATCACCAATAATCACGTGATTGAGGATGCCAAAAAAATTGAAGTTACCACCAATGACAACGTCCGTTATGAGGCAGAATTAATCGGTACCGATCCTTATACGGATATTGCCGTGTTAAAAATTAAAAGTGAAGACAAGCTACCACACCTCTACTTTGGGAATTCAGATACGACCCAAATTGGCGAATGGGTACTCGCCATTGGGAATCCTTTTAACCTCAACTCTACTGTCACTGCAGGAATCATTAGCGCAAAAGCGCGAGACCTCAACGCAAGAGATGATAAAAATCAATCTTTTTTACAAACCGATGCAGCGGTAAATCGCGGCAATAGCGGGGGAGCCTTAGTCAATACCCAGGGAGAACTCATTGGGATCAATACCGCCATCACCTCTTTTTCAGGAGGCTTTGAAGGCTACTCTTTTGCTGTACCCAGTAATATTGCCCGCAAGGTTTTTGAAGATTTGATTGAATATGGGAGTACCCAAAAAGGCTTATTAGGCGTTCAAGGAAACGCCATTAGTCCAGAATTTAAAGAGCGCTTTGACGAACTCAACATCACTGTAAACGAAGGCTTTTATGTGGGTAGCGTTATCCCAGGAATGGGAGCGGCTAAAGCCGGAATTCAAGAAGGCGATGTGATCCTATCTGTTGACCAAGTCAAAATCAAGCAATTCTCTGACCTAACTGGCTATCTCGAAAGCAAGCGCCCTAACGATGTTGTCAATGTGGTCCTCTTTCGCAACGGAAAAGAAAAACAACTCAAAGTCACTTTAGCTAAAAGTACCGCCACACAATTTATGGGGATGAACCTTAGAAATCTAAGTCCAGAGGACCAAAAGAACTTTGGGATAGATAAAGGAGTAATCGTCGATGCCGCCGGACCTTATTTCCAAGACCAAATCGAAGCGGGATCCCTTATCACGGGCATCAACGGAGAACGCATCTACAACATAGACGATTTACAAGAATACGATATTCGCTCTGTAGAATGGATCAGTTATATCACCCCAAATGGGGAGCAGATTCGCCTGCGGATGTAAGAAATAGAAGCTTTCCTTCGGGAAAGCTTTTTTTTTGGGCGAAGTTTCCGCAATTTTGCAAAAAGCCATCGCCATGCGTATCGACATCATCACCCTTTTTCCTGAACTCTTACGCAGTCCGTTTGAAGCCTCGATTGTAAAACGGGCGATTGAGGGAGGCAAAGCCGAAGTTCACTTTCATGACTTGCGCGACTACAGCAGCAATAAATACAAGCAGGTGGACGATTACCCCTATGGCGGCGGTGCCGGAATGGTCATGATGATCGAACCCATCGATAAATGCATTAGCGCCTTAAAGGCTGCACGCGACTATGACGATATCATCTATATGACCCCAGATGGCATAACCCTTAACCAAGCCATAGCCAATCAATGCTCCTTGATGGAAAATATCATTATCCTCTGTGGACACTACAAAGGCGTAGACCAGCGGGTGAGGGATCAATTTATCACTAGGGAAATCTCCATTGGCGACTTTGTCTTGTCTGGCGGAGAATTAGCCGCTGCGGTTTTCTGCGATAGCATCATTCGTTTAATCCCTGGCGTACTGGGAGACGAATCTTCTGCTTTAAGCGATAGCTATCAAGACGGTCTTTTAGCTCCCCCTATTTATACCCGCCCAGCCGACTATAAAGGTTGGCCAGTACCAGAAATCCTTACCTCTGGCAATACCCCTGCGGTAGAACGCTGGCGAGAAGAACAAGCCATAGAGCGCACCCAGCGCCTTCGCCCTGATTTGTTGGAGGAGTAAAATCAGTCACTGAGCCCCCACCCTGGCACGCGTCTGTGACGCGTTTCTATTTTAAATCATACTTTTTAAGAATCGGTCTTGGTCTCCCATAGGCTTTTTTGTATATTGAAATTCCCCTATTTCTTGAACCAAAACACCTGCTTATGAAATTCTATTACTATTCTTTTATTCTTTTCATTCTTTTTTTTGGTATTGCCTATGGACAAAGCAATAACGAAGGAGAATTACCCAACTGGAAACATCTCGCCCTTTTTCAAAAAACAGCTGGAATCCATGCAGATGGATTCAAAATAAAGTATTTGAGAAATACAAAATCTACCTGGAAAGGTTGGTTGGTTCCCCTAAGTATTGGCTTAGGACGATCAAATATTCACAGTGATCGTATTGTAAAAGCAGACTACTTTGATGCTAATATCAACACCTTTTCTTTGGGATATACAGGCTTTAAAGAAGTCAGAAATAACTTATACCTTAATCTATCTCTTAATTTAAGTGTGGGGAGTGAACGCTTGATTGACTTGGGTCTCAATAGGAAAGAGCGCTTCTTAATAGGCACCTCCCCTAGTCAATCCCTTTATTTTATCCCTGACAATAAATATGGGATTGTTGTAGGCCTTGGTCTATATGAAAAGCTGTTAACCTCTAAAGTCTATCCATTTGATATAGGAATTATCGCTAGTGTAGGCGTTAAATTTTAAAGTAAATCGTACGCTAAATATTCCCCTCTGGCGCGCGTCTGTGACGCGTGCCCATTTTAAAATACTGTGCCCTAAAGAAGCAAAGCTTGAACAACCAACTGTAAAAACAAGTCCCTCTCTTTTAGGGTAAGACATAAGCTGATAAGATTAGTCACGCGTCACAGACGCGCGCTAGGCAGGAAACTTAAGGTTAACTATTTATAAAGATTAAATAATGCATAATTACTATACAAAAGATCAAATATTAGATACATTAAAAACGAAAAATCCTTTTTTATTTGAAATAGGGTTTCAAATTGAAGAAATTAGTTTTGCGGGACCTGAAATTAGTATTTCACTAAGGAAAAAAAGAGATAGAATAGAATTTATTTATGATCAAAGAGGTGAATTTGATATTTTTTTAATTAAAAATAAAATGTTTTTTTTTGAGAAAAGATACTTGTTGAAATTGATTATCCCTGCTGATAAGTATGAATTATTATGTAAAATTAAGGGTTTAGATTTATATGATTACTTAAACCATTACTCTAAAACACTTGAGGAGTTTATTAAAGAAGAAAACTTTTTTAGTTGATTGTGGTAATATTACAAATCTATAGAAAAATTAAATCAGGAATTTTAGGAAATTGAACATTATGGGTAATGTTCCAAAACTGTTGAAAATAAAAAAACAAAAACCTGTGTTGCTGAATATCAATACATAAATTAATAGATAACTAAAAATCCCCCCTCTGGCGCGCGTCTGTGACGCGTGTCTATCCTCCATTTAACAAGCAAAAACCCGCCAAAGGGCGGGTTATATAATTAAAATTGGATAAGCTTATTCAGAAACATCACGGGCATATTGAACGATATAGTTTACTTTACCGTCAACATCAAAATAAAAATTCTCTACTAGTTCTTTATCCCAAACTTCTCCGTTTTTCAATAGTTGCGTTTCTCGACTGGAGACAATAACCCCAGATGCGGGATCGGTATTTTCAATTTTCAAAGGAACGATAGAATACAGTTTCCATGTTACACTTTCCATTTGATCAAAGTAGCCTTCTAAATCGGCTTTAGTCATGCTTACTTTTTTACCATTAGATTGTTCCATAGTAAAGCTATCTGCAAATAACAATTTACAAGCTTCGGCATCCATTTTATTGTAAGCAGCGACAAAATCTTCGATGGCTTTAACTTCACCGCGGTTAGAAAAAACTAGTTTACGACCGCTGTAATCGCTTTTGTTCTTTCCAAAGAATTTTCCACCAGTAGGTAAACCAAATTCATTATCGGGATTCATCCATTGCCATTGACCAACCCATTGAATTTTATCTTCTTCGTCAAACAAAAACACCTCAAGCAGTCCTAATTTTTGCTTACTTCCATTTTTCCATTCGCGGCTTTCATTTGACCATACGAGCATTTGAGTTGCATCTTGATCTTTGATTTTAACAGGAATCATAGCAAAGGGTGCCCAATCGACATTTTCATAATCTGCAAGGGATTCCTTAATTTTCTCCCCATTTTGTTCTACATACTCACTGGTGTAATAGGCGAGCACCTTTTCGGCATCTCGAGCATTGTAGTCTGCAATAAAAGCAGACATTTTCTCGGTATAATCGTCAGAAGCTAGAAGATAAGGATTACCTTTTTGTTCATTGTCACCCATCCATTTTCCAGCTGAGGTGATTTCTTGAGCGTGAACTCCGGCTGTAAATACGAATACAGCAATAAAAAATTGTTTCATTAAATTTGATTTATGGTTACCATATAAAGATAAAAATAAAAATAAAGATTAGGCTAAAGCCTTCTTCTTGAGGAAGAAAAAAAGCAAAAACATAACTTGTAAACAACAAAATTAATTGTACTTTTGCTCCCGCATTTAACCGCTGACGATAATCGTGGATGTTGTATGCAAGAACCCATTAAAATAAAAACATGGAATCGTTAATTAATTTTGTTCAGGATTCATTCATCGACAAGAAGGATTTCCCTGAATTTGCTGCCGGAGACACCATCACCATTTATTACGAGATTCGCGAGGGCGAAAAAGTAAGAACGCAGTTCTTTAAAGGGGTAGTGATCCAGATCAAAGGGCAAGGTTTATCAAAGACCTTTACCATTCGTAAAATGTCTGGAACGGTAGGGGTAGAACGTATCTTCCCGATCAACCTTCCTGCATTGCAGAAAATCGAAGTCAACAAACGCGGTAAAGTACGCAGAGCACGCATCTACTACTTTAGAGAATTACGCGGTAAAAAAGCACGCATCAAAGAGCGTCAACGTTAATATTATTTTAAAGGTCGCAATAGCGGCCTTTTTTATAGACTATTTTTAAACCTAGAAATTAAACATGGCAAAAATTAAAGTACAAAATCCAGTTGTAGAGATGGACGGGGACGAAATGACAAGAATTATCTGGTCATTTATCAAAGAACAATTGATTCTTCCTTACTTAGACTTAGACATTAAATACTATGACCTTTCGGTTACTTCTCGTGACGCGACGAACGACGAAATCACTGTAAAAGCGGCCAACGCAATCAAAGAGTTCAATGTAGGAATCAAATGTGCGACCATCACACCAGATGAGCAGCGCGTAGAAGAATTCAAGCTTTCTAATATGTGGCGTTCTCCTAACGGAACCATTCGTAACATTGTAGGCGGAACTGTTTTCCGTGAACCAATCATCATGAGCAACGTACCGCGTTATGTACAGGGATGGACAAAACCCATCTGTATTGGACGTCACGCTTTTGGAGATCAATACAAAGCGGCAGATACAGTAACCACTGGAAAAGGAAAATTAACCATGACCTTTACCCCAGAAGATGGTGGAACACCTCAAACATGGGAAGTATATAACTTCCAAGAAAACGGAGTTGCCATGTGTATGTACAACATCGACTCTTCTATTTATGGCTTTGCTCGTTCTTGTATGAACCAAGCCTTAAAAAAAGGATGGCCTTTATACCTTTCTACAAAAAACACCATCATGAAAGCTTATGACGGGCGTTTTAAGGATGTATTCCAAGAAGTGTTTGACAACGAATTCAAAGATAAATTTGCTGCTGCTGGCATTACTTATGAGCACCGTTTAATCGATGACATGGTCGCTGCGGCAATGAAGTGGAACGGTGGATTTGTTTGGGCTTGTAAAAACTATGACGGAGACGTACAGTCGGATACTGTAGCACAAGGATTTGGTTCATTAGGACTAATGACTTCTACCCTAGTAACGCCAGACGGAAAAACCATGGAAGCAGAAGCTGCCCACGGAACCGTGACCCGTCACTACCGTCAACACCAACAAGGAAAAGAAACCTCTACTAACCCGATCGCGTCGATCTTTGCATGGACTCGTGGTTTACAACACCGTGGGAAATTAGATAAAAACCAAGCTTTAATCGACTTCTGTCAGACCCTCGAAGACGTATGTGTTGAGACGGTTGAAAGCGGAAAAATGACCAAAGATTTGGCCTTGTTAATCCACAAAGAAAACTTGAGTAGTGAGCACTACCTTACGACCCAACAATTCTTAAATGCTTTAAAAGAAAACTTAGACGCTAAATTAAGCTAGTCCTAAGCATTCAAATAGACAAAACCCCAGCCTATGGTTGGGGTTTTTTATTCCCTTAATTTGAATCACAACCCATCCACTAAGCGGTTACTAAGTGGTCACTGAGCTTGTAGAAGTGACTATAGAAATGGTTGCCAAAATGCCCTCAAAATAAAAGCAGCCCCTAAAATACTCTCCCCCTAATCCCTCCTACTTCCTGTATAATGATTTACTTTGTACTATGGCATTTAGAAAAATCACCGAAGAGGATTCCTTATACGACAACCTTGAAAACTACAGCGTGGCAGACTTGGTTAGTAGTATAAATGCAGAAGATCAAAAAGTTGCCTTAGCCGTAGCAAAAGCACTCCCCCAGATCACTGCACTAATCGAAAAAGTCGAAGTCCAATTAGGCGCTGGTGGGCGCCTCTTCTATATGGGTGCAGGCACCAGCGGGAGACTGGGGATTTTAGACGCTTCAGAATGTCCGCCTACCTTTGGGACAAACCCTAACAAAGTCATCGGTCTAATCGCCGGCGGAAAAAACGCCATTTATAAAGCGGTAGAAAACGACGAAGATTCGACTACGCTGGGCTGGGAAGATTTACAACAACACAAGATCACAGCAAAGGATATCGTGATTGGGATTGCCGCTTCTGGCACCACTCCTTATGTCATTCATGCTTTAAAGGCTTGCCAAAAGAACAATATCCCCACCGGCTGTATTTGCTGTAATCCGGGCGCGCCATTAACCCAGGTTGCCGATTTCCCCATCGCTGTTGTGGTGGGACCAGAGTTTGTTACTGGCAGCTCTCGTATGAAAGCTGGAACCGCTCAAAAAATGATTTTAAACATGATCACCACCGCTAGCATGATTCGCTTGGGGCATATTAATGGCAATAAAATGGTGGACCTACAATTGAGCAATGCCAAACTACGACAACGCGCCCTTGACATCATCGTCGAAAAAACTGGGGCCTCCCCCACCCGCGCCCAAGAACTCCTCGAGCAAGCCGGCGGAGTGCGCGAAGCCATTGAAGCATATCGTTCTTAAAAAACCCTATCTTTGATAGATGGATAAAATCGCACTACAGCAAGGTTTAAAACGGGTGATGTATGCCATCGTTTTGGCCTTTATAGGCCCTTTTGTCATCATGCAAGCTTTTAAAAACGAAGGACACCCCTGGTATTGGCCGGTCTTGATTGTTGGCCTTTTACTGTCTGCTGGCTCGATAGGACTAGGGTTTTTAGGGATAGGCAAACTCACTTCGGCCTTTTTAGGCAAAAAAAGAAAGGGATAAATGGCGCCCACTGTTGTCTGCCTTGCTGATTCACATTATCTTTGCGCATTATTGATCCACAAATGATTGCAATCACACTCCCAGACGGCTCCGTTCGTCAATATGAACAAGCGTTAACCGTCTTAGACATCGCCAAAGATATTAGCGAAGGTTTAGCCCGTAATGTCCTTTCTGCTCAATTCAATCAAACCACTGTAGAAGCTTCTACAATAATTGATTGCGACGGAGATTTACGCCTCTTTACTTGGAATGACGAAGAAGGAAAAACTGCCTTTTGGCACTCTTCTGCGCATATCTTAGCACAGAGTTTATTGGCCCTTTATCCACAAGCAAAACTCACCATAGGTCCAGCCATCGAAAACGGTTTTTACTATGACGTAGATTTTGGCGGAGAAAGTTTCTCTGAAAAAGACCTACCGGCACTCGAAAAGCAATTTTTGGCATTTGCCAGAGAAAAGTTTGACTTTAAGATGCGCATGAGTTCTAAGGCAGATGCCTTAGATTTTTACAAAAAAGAAGACAACCCCTTTAAGGTTGAATTGATAGAAAATTTAGACGACGGTACCATTAGCTTTTGTGACCATGCCGACTTTACCGACCTCTGTCGTGGAGGACATATTCCCCACACTGGTTTTGTCAAAGCAGTAAAGTTACTTAGCGTTGCGGGAGCTTACTGGCGCGGTGATGAAACTAAACCACAGTTGACCCGTATTTATGGGATTTCTTTCCCAAAGCAAAAAGAGTTAACCGAGTATCTCGCCCTCTTAGAAGAAGTAAAAAAACGGGATCACAGAAAGCTGGGAAAAGAATTAGAGCTCTTTACCTTCTCGCAAAAGGTGGGACAAGGTTTACCGCTTTGGTTACCTAAAGGGGCAGCTTTGCGCGAACGTTTAGAGAACTTCTTAAAAGAAGCCCAAAAGAAAGCCGGCTATGAGCAGGTGATTTCTCCCCACATTGGGAACAAAGAATTATACATGACCTCTGGTCATTATGAAAAATACGGGGCAGACAGTTTCCAACCGATACAAACCCCGGCAGAAGGAGAAGAGTTTTTACTCAAGCCCATGAACTGCCCGCATCACTGCGAGATTTTCAATGCGCGCCAGTGGAGTTATAAAGATTTACCCAAGCGCTATGCAGAATTTGGTACTGTATACCGTTATGAGCAAAGCGGAGAGCTCCACGGTTTAACGCGTGTACGTGGGTTTACCCAAGACGATGCACATATTTTCTGTATGCCTTCTCAATTAGATGAGGAGTTCAAAAAGGTAATTGACTTAGTGCTTTATGTCTTTGGTTCGTTAGGCTTTGAAGATTTTACGGCACAAGTATCTTTACGCGACCCAGAAAAACCAGAAAAGTACATTGGATCTGACGAAAACTGGGATTTAGCTGAAAATGCCATCATCAATGCCGCCAAAGAAAAAGAATTGAACTATGTAATCGAATATGGGGAAGCCGCTTTTTATGGTCCTAAATTAGACTTTATGGTCAAAGATGCGCTGGGACGCAAATGGCAATTAGGGACGATTCAAGTGGATTACAACCTGCCAGAACGCTTTGAATTAAGCTATAAAGGCAGTGATAATGAAGAACATAGGCCAGTGATGATTCACCGTGCGCCTTTTGGAAGTTTAGAGCGATTTGTCGCGATTTTACTCGAACATACCGGTGGAAATTTCCCGCTTTGGCTCATGCCAGAACAAGTAATCATCCTCTCGGTAAGTGAGAAGTATGAAAAATACGCTGAAAAAGTTTCAAATCAACTGAAAAATAGCGAAATTCGCGCTCTGATCGACAATCGAAATGAGACGATTGGGAAGAAAATTCGTGAAGCGCAGCTGAACAAATATCCTTATATGCTCATTGTCGGAGAGAAAGAAGCCGCTGAAAACACCGTTTCTGTAAGAAGTCGTGTTGAAGGGGATACGGGATCACTAACGCTTGAAACCTTTATTGAAAAGATACAAGCAGAAGTAGATGCTAGTAGTGCAACATTTGACGTTTAATTAAAATAGAATACCATAGCAATACGTAGAAGAAGGACTAATCGTCCAGGTCGAGTAATCAAACAGGATCCCCACAAGATCAATGAAAAAATCACCGCACAAGAACTTCGTTTGGTGGGAGATAATGTTGAAGTAGGCGTCTATTCGCTTAACAAAGCCCTTAAACTCGCACAAGAGTTGGAGCTAGACTTGGTAGAAATTTCTCCCAATGCTAATCCGCCTGTATGTAAGATTTTAGAATACAAGAAATTCTTGTACGAACAAAAGAAACGCGAAAAGGCACTCAAATCAAAAGCAACAAAAGTAATCATTAAAGAGATTCGCTTTGGACCCAATACAGATGAACACGATTATGAGTTCAAAAAAAAACACGCAGAAAAATTCTTAAAAGAAGGCGCAAAGCTCAAAGCCTTTGTTTTCTTTAAAGGACGTTCGATAGTTTTTAAAGAGCAAGGACAGATCTTATTGTTGCGTTTAGCACAAGATCTTGAAGAGCTAGGAAAAGTTGAACAACTCCCTAAATTAGAAGGGAAAAGAATGACGATGTTCATTAGTGCAAAAAAGAAATAAGAAGAGTACAACCCATAAATAAGAAGTAATGCCAAAAATGAAAACTAAATCCTCTGCTAAAAAGCGTTTTAAGCTTACAGGTAGTGGTAAAATCAAAAGGAAGCATGCTTTTAAGAGCCACATCTTAACGAAGAAGTCAAAGAAACGCAAGTTGAAATTGACCCACACTGGATTGGTTCACGAAAGTGATTCCGACAACATCAAAGAACAATTACGCTTAAAATAAGCCTTGTTCAGGTTGACTAAAAACAATTAACCCTGTTGCGGGCTCCTAAAGTGTAGCGATACCGCCCTGTAACAAAAACACAAAAAACTATGCCAAGATCAGTAAACTCAGTTGCTTCAAGAGCACGAAGAAAAAAAGTTTTAAAGCATGCCAAAGGATACTTTGGACGCCGTAAAAACGTATGGACGGTAGCAAAGAATGCAGTGGACAAAGCCATGCAGTATGCTTACCGCGACCGTAAAACCAAAAAGCGTAACTTCCGTGCCTTATGGATTACACGTATCAACGCCGGTGCACGCATGCACGGGATGTCATACAGCCAATTCATGGGACGTATTCACGCAAATGATATCGAATTGAACCGTAAAGTCCTTGCAGACCTTGCGATGAATCACCCTGATGCGTTTAAAGCCATCGTCGATAAAATCAAATAACACTTTAGTTGTACTCTATAAAAAAACCAGCCAAATGGCTGGTTTTTTTTATGCTTTATTATTTGTATTACTTTAGAAAGGCACATCTCCATCCTCGTCGTTAAATGATGAACCAAAAGCTTGATCTGCCGATGGGAATGATTCTGGTGCGATCGTTTCATTCATCTTAGAAGGGAACTCATAAGGAGAATCGAAATTTTCGAGGTTGTCAAACTTCCCTAGGTGACCAATAAACTTTAATCGAATATTGTCTAAGCCTCCATTACGGTGCTTTGCTACGATAAATTCTGCTTGACCTAGTGAAGAGGTACGCTCTTCATCATCCCATTCGTCAATACCATAGTATTCTGGACGATAAATAAAGGAAACGATATCAGCGTCTTGTTCAATCGCCCCAGATTCTCTCAAATCAGAGAGTAAAGGACGCTTAGTCCCTCCCCTAGTCTCTACTGCACGCGACAACTGTGATAAGGCAATTACTGGAACATCGAGTTCTTTTGCTAAGGCTTTTAGGTTTCGTGAGATGGTTGAAATCTCTTGTTCACGATTCCCTGTTTTGTTAGTCGAGCCTGCGGTCATCAATTGCAGGTAATCAACAATAATTAGTTTTATTCCGTGTTGCGAAGAAAGGCGTCTCGCTTTTGCCCGAAGGTCGAAAATGGATAAAGAGGGTGTGTCATCAATAAAAAGCGGGGCTTTTTCTAAATCCCCGACTTTGACATTGAGTTGCTCCCATTCGTGATTCTCTAGTTTCCCCGTACGCAATTTCTCAGAAGATAAACCTGTTTCAGCAGAGATCAATCGAGTGATCAACTGTACCGAGGACATCTCTAAGGAGAAGAAGGCCACCGGGGTTTGCTTCATCACGGCAATATTGCGCGCCATAGATAAAGTCAAGGCTGTTTTACCCATCCCTGGCCGTGCCGCAACAATAATCAAATCACTGGGCTGCCATCCAGAGGTAAGGGCATCTAGTTTTTCAAATCCAGTAGCAACCCCACTTAAGCCCTCTTTCTTAGCGATTTCTTCAATTCGCTTTTTTGCTTGAATTACAAGATTTTGTGCAGTTTCAGAGGATTTTTTAATGTTCCCTTGCGTAACGTCATATAATTTTGATTCCGCTTCATCGAGCAAATCAAAAACATCCACAGAATCTTTGAAGGAGCTTTCAATAATTTCGTTAGAAATCTTAATTAAGCTACGCTGAATAAACTTCTGTAAGATAATTCTCGCATGAAATTCAATGTGAGCAGAGGTAGATATCTTTTTAGATAGTTGAACTAAATAAAAATCCCCTCCTACTTTTTCGAGGGTACCCATTTTGCGCAGCTGTGCAGAAACAGTCAATAGATCTATCGGTTCTGAAGTTTCAAAAAGATGGTGAATCGCAGAGAAAATATGCTGGTGCGCTTCTTTGTAAAAAGCATCTTCTTGTAGGATATCAATGACCTCATCAACTCCTTTTTTATCAATCAACATAGCGCCTAAAACGGCTTCCTCAAGATCAACCGCTTGTGGGGGGATCTTTCCTTTTTCAAGGTTTACAACACCTGAATTAGTCAGGCCCGGAGCAATAATTGGTTTCCTTTCTTCCATTGGTTAAATGTAAAGAATTCATTTTCTTAAAGCTTACAAATTCAAGCAGGAAGTATCACACAAGAGTAAACAAAAGGCTGTTTATAAGTTTAAATTAATGTTAATAAGCGTGAAAACCCTAGTCGTTAAAGACCCCCATCTGTTCAAACTTATCGCGACGTTGATCGATTAGATCTTGTGGCGATAATTTATCGAGGGTTTTAAAGGTTTTTAGAATTTCAGCTTTAACTGCCTCAAAGGTTGCTGCACGATCATAATGCGCTCCTCCCAGCGGTTCTTTGATGATCTTATCAATTAACTTTGATTTTTTCATATCTGTCGCTGTTAATTTTAAGGCATCTGCCGCTTGCTCTTTGTACTCCCAGCTTCTCCATAAAATCGAAGAACAAGACTCTGGAGAAATCACTGAGTACCAAGTGTTTTCTAACATAAAAATTCTATCTCCAGCTCCTATCCCTAAAGCACCTCCAGAAGCTCCTTCTCCAATAATCACAACGATAACCGGTACTTTCACAGAAAGCATTTCATAGATATTGCGCGCAATGGCTTCGCCTTGTCCGCGTTCTTCTGCTTCTAGCCCTGGATAGGCCCCTGGAGTATCCACAAAGGACACAATGGGAAGGCCAAATTTTTCTGCAGACTTCATCAAACGCAAAGCTTTACGGTAACCTTCAGGATTAGCCATCCCAAAGTTTCGGTATTTTCTTGTAGCGGTATTATACCCTTTTTGGGTACCTATAAACATAAATGATTGATCATTGATTTTACCTAAACCGCCGATCATGGCTTTATCATCTCGCACATTGCGATCACCGTGTAACTCTAAAAAAGTGTCGCCGCATAAAGCAGTGATATAATCTAAAGTATAAGGTCGAGAAGGATGACGGGATAACTGTACTCTTTGCCAAGGAGTTAAATTCCCATAAATCTCTTTCTTAGTCTCAATGAGCTTTTGCTCTAATTGATCATATGTATCTGTAACATCGACTTCACTTTCATCACCAATAAGCTTGCATTTATCTAACTGCTCTTTGATGTCTTTAATCGGAAGTTCAAAATCTAAATATTCCATTGGTTTCAATCTGTTATAACAAAGGTAAAAATTTTTATGGGGGAAGAACTATTTTTTTTGGGCTTGTCGTTTATATATTCCATTGCCTACTACACCCCCTAATATGATCAATACACCGATATAAAATTGTGTACTCATCAATTCTTTTTCTCCAAAAATCAAAAGCGAAAAAACAATCGCATAGATAGGTTCTAGGTTGAGAGAAATCATCATGGTAAAAGGAGTAACATGCTTTAAAACAACGACAGATGCAATGGTAGCATAAGCCGTACAAACAGAGGACAATAAAAAGATCCACAACCAATCCTGCCAGGATAAATCAAATAAGACTTCTGGAGAATCGATGGTGACTCCTAAAGCAAAACTCATCACAACAGCCCCGACGAACAGCTGGTAAAAAGAGATATTATTTGCCGGGTACTTTTGAATCAACTTCCCGTTAAGCAAAGAGAATAAAACCGATAATAAGGTACAGGCTAAAGCAGTAATTATGCCCCAGAAATTCTCTTTTTGCACCCCAAAAATCAAATACAAACCCAGAATAACAAAGAGACCAAAAAACACTTCATACCGTCTAAAGGGGCGTTTATATAGAATGGGCTCTAAAACAGAGGTCATTAAAGAAGCCGAAGATAAAATAGAAAGGGTAAGTGAAATTGATGAAATTTTAATGGCGTAAAAAAACAAGACCCAATGCACTGAAATCAACAGCCCACCTATAACATAGTACTTAAAGACACCGGGGTGTATTTGAAAAGATTTTCTTGAAAACAAAGCAAAGTATATTGCAATCATAACAACAGCAAGAGACATTCTATACCACACTATTGGCAAAGAATCTAAATTGATCAGGGCGCCTAAGATGGAGGTAAAACCCCACAAAAAAATAAGAAAATGTAAATGGAGTAAACTTTTCCCTTTATCGTTTAGCATAATTCAATAAACCAATGGCCAGCAGGCCAAAAATGGCCAAAGGAAGCCAGGCAGCAAGCACAGGTGAAAAATTAGATTTAGCGACTAACACGCCAAAAATCTTATCAAAGAAAATAAATATAAAACCTAAAGTAATCCCAAAGGCCAGATTAACTCCCATCCCACCACGGCGTTTAAATGATGCCACAGCCACGGCAATAATGGTTAAAATAAAAGCAGACACAGGTATACTGTAGCGCTTATGTCTTACTAATAAATGCTGGTTGATCATCACAGATCCACTTCGCTCTTCTGAAGCGATAAAATCGTTTAACTCAAACATAGAAAGCGTCTCTGCTTTATAATTTAGTGGAGCTAAATCTTGAATTTCAAAATCAAATAAAGTGTCTTTAGAATTTTCTGTTTCATAGCGTTCTTGATCCCCATCAATGATGCGTTTTTTATAATTCAACAAGCGAAAAACAGTGTCTTTCTCCACCCATCGAATCGATTGCGCCATAATTTTAAAGGTTAAAGAATCGCCTTCAAAATGTTCTAGTGCAAAATCTAAACCGCGCAATCTTGAGGGACTATAGCTACTTACATAAATAAACTCCTTCTCATTAATCTGCTTAAAAAGGTTGGTCGTTTGACGGTCGTTCTTCCTTTTTTTAAGATATTTAAAAGAAAACTCGTTAAAGCCTTCACTCGCCCCAGGAACAATAAACATGCCTGCAAAAAAAGCAAAGACAGCGATCATGCTCGCTGAAACAAAATAAGGACGCAGAAAACGATTAAAAGAAATCCCAGAACTCAAAATGGCAATCACCTCAGTATTGTTCGCCAATTTAGAGGTAAACCATATGACCGCAAGAAATAAAAAGATAGGGAACAAGAGGTTTCCAAAGTACCACATAAAGTCAATGTAATAACTTACTATTTCTGAGATTGGAACTTCGTTTTCTTTAAACTTGTCGATTTTTTCGGCTACATCAACCATGATCCCAATAGGGATAAACAACAATAACATAACAAAGAATGTCATGAGATAGCGTTTGATGATATAGGCGTCAATCTTTTTAAACATGCTTATAAACGTTTGTCCATTTGTTTGACCATCTTGTTTTTCCAAGCAGTAAATTCTCCGCTTAAGATTTTCTCTCTTGCTTGTCTTACTAACGCTAAATAGAACCCTAAGTTGTGTATGGTAGCAATTTGTTTCCCTAATAATTCATTGACAGAAAAAAGATGACGCAAATAAGCCTTAGAATATTCGGTGTCAACAAAAGTATGTCCGTCTGGATCAATGACAGAAAAGTCGTTTTCCCACTTTTTATTTTTGATATTGATGGATCCCTCAAAAGTGTAAAGCATTCCATTTCGCGCATTACGAGAAGGTAAAACACAATCAAACATATCTACCCCCAAGGCGATGTTTTCCAATAAATTAATCGGTGTCCCTACTCCCATTAAATAACGGGGTTTGCTTTCTGGCAGAACATCACAAACAACCTCGGTCATGGCATACATCTCATCTGCAGGTTCTCCCACAGAAAGTCCGCCGATAGCGTTTCCAGGTGCTTCTCTTGAGGCGATAAATTCTGCCGACTGTTTTCTTAGGTCTTTATACGTACTTCCTTGAACAATAGGAAAAAGCGTTTGCTCATAGCCGTACAAAAAAGGACTTTTCTTGTCTTGTGCTAAACAACGGTCTAACCAGCGATGGGTCATATGCATCGATGCTTTGGCATATTTGTATTCACAAGGATAGGGTGTACACTCATCAAAAGCCATGATGATATCTGCCCCAATTTGACGTTGAATATCGATGGCATTTTCAGGCGTAAAGAAATGGTAAGAACCATCGATATGCGATTTAAACTTCACCCCTTCTTCTTTGATCTTTCGATTCGCAGAAAGAGAATATACTTGGTATCCTCCAGAATCAGTTAACAAAGGGCGATCCCAGCCCATAAACTTATGTAAACCTCCTGCTTGTTGTAGGATAGCAGTTCCAGGTCTTAGATAAAGGTGATAGGTATTCCCTAAAATAATATCAGGGTTAATTTCTTGTTTTAAATCTCTTTGATGGACTCCTTTTACCGTTGCTGCCGTGCCTACTGGCATAAAAATGGGAGTTTGAATTTTCCCATGTGCAGTAGTGATTTCTCCTGCCCTAGCCTTACTGCTAGGATCTGTATGCTGTAACTTAAATTCCATCAAAATATTTAAGGAGCAAAGATACGGAAGTGCTTAGGATTGAAGAAAATGCTATTGTAGAAATATTAATTTGCAAACAAAAGATTGATTCATAAGCACTGTCCAAAAAAATGTTGGTAATCTGTGATAAGTTCCTGAGATAAATAGGCCAATAATTAAGCATGAACAATTATTTTTGTATAATAAAATTTAATCAATGTCAACAACACACTCATCGCAGGATATCGTCACACAAGTAAGACGAGACATTCTTCGCATGGTACACAAGGTAAACTCTGGTCACCCAGGAGGATCACTGGGATGTGCCGAATTTTTTGTTAGTCTCTATAACGAAATCATGGAACTCAAAGAGGGCTTTGATATGGACGGAATTAACGAAGATGTTTTCTTTTTATCGAATGGCCATATCTCCCCTGTATTTTATAGTGTTCTCGCTCGTAGAGGATATTTCCCAGTAGAAGAGTTAAACACTTTTCGTTTGATCGATTCTCGATTACAAGGGCACCCTACCACACACGAGGGTTTACCAGGGATTAGAATTGCCTCTGGTTCTTTAGGGCAAGGTTTGTCGGTTGCTATTGGTGCAGCTCAAGCGAAAAAACTCAACAAAGACAGCCATATGGTTTATGCTTTAATGGGAGATGGGGAATTACAAGAAGGTCAAAACTGGGAAGCTATTATGTATGCCGCAGCAAAAAAGGTGGATAATCTTATTGCAACAGTTGACCTCAATGGAAAACAAATTGACGGTTCTACTGACAAAGTTCTACCCATGGGAAGTGTAGAAGGAAAATTTAAAGCCTTCGGTTGGGAAGTACTTACAGTAGAAGAAGGTAATGACCTTACTGCTATCGGTAATGCTTTACGCGAAGCTAAATCTATGTCAGGCAACGGAAAACCCATCTGTATCTTATTAAAAACAGAAATGGGGAACGGTGTAGACTTTATGATGCATACCCACGCATGGCACGGAAAAGCACCTAACGACGAACAATTAGAAAGTGCCCTAGCACAAAACCCTGAGACCTTAGGGGATTATTAATCGAATAATATTTAAAGATGAAAGAATACATCAATCAAGGATCACAGGACACCCGTTCGGGCTTTGGTGCTGGGCTTACAGAGCTTGGGAGAACAAACCCTAATGTTGTGGCACTATGCGCAGACCTTATTGGTTCTCTAAAAATGGATCAATTTATTGAAGAGAATCCCGATCGCTTTTTCCAAATCGGTATCGCAGAAGCGAACATGATGGGAATTGCAGCTGGTCTTACCATAGGGGGGAAAATCCCTTTTACTGGAACCTTTGCTAATTTCTCTACTGGACGTGTTTACGATCAAATTCGTCAATCGATCGCCTACTCTGGAAAAAATGTGAAAATTTGTGCTTCTCACGCAGGGGTAACCTTGGGAGAAGATGGTGCGACGCACCAAATTTTAGAAGATATCGGTTTAATGAAAATGCTTCCAGGAATGGTTGTTATTAACCCTTGCGACTTTAACCAAACTAAAGCAGCTACCATGGCCATTGCAGACTATGATGGTCCTGTTTATTTGCGTTTTGGTCGTCCAAAAGTGGCTAACTTCACTCCTGCAGATCAAAGCTTTGAAATTGGGAAAGGTCTACTTTTACAAGAAGGAAGTGATGTTACCATTGTCGCTACTGGACATTTGGTATGGGAAGCGCTAGAAGCCGCTAAAACATTAAACGAAAAAGGCATCTCTGCCGAAGTTATCAACATTCACACCATCAAACCTTTAGACAACGACATCATTTTAAAGTCTGTTGCTAAAACAGGGGCGATCGTCACTGCAGAAGAGCACAACTTTTTAGGTGGTCTAGGCGAAAGTGTTGCACGTGTACTAGCAGAAAACACACCTACCCCACAAGAATTTATTGCGACTAAAGATACCTTTGGTGAATCTGGAACTCCAGCGCAATTAATGGATAAATACGGTTTAAATGCAAAAGCAATCGTAGCCGCATCAGAAAAAATAATTCAACGCAAATAAAATGAAAACTCTTCAATCTACCTTTACGCTCCTACTATGTCTAATCTGTTTTACCCCACTTTTCGCCCAATTCAGTTATGGGGTGAAGGGCGGGGTAAATTATGATTCCTTTGGAGATCTTAACCCCACTGAATTAGGTCTTGAAAATTTCCAATCTGATGCCCAGACAGGCTTTCATATTGGGGTTTTTGGGAATTTAAATCTCTTGACTTTTTACTTAAGGCCAGAGCTTCAATTTAGTCAAAGTGTTAGTCAGTTCGACGATACCCAAACCATCGCTCTAAGTAAACTCGAGGCCCCTGTATTATTGGGATATAAAATCCTAGGTCCTTTAAGTATTTTTGCTGGCCCCTCTTTTCAATACATCTTAAATGAGAAAGGAAAGGAAGTTACCCTTGGGGATCTTGAAGAAAACTTTACCATTGGGCTTCAAATTGGCACCCGCTTAAAATTAGGCCGCTTTGGTTTAGGGATTCGTTTTGAACGTGGATTTACTGATAATGAAGTCCTTATTTTAGGGAATAACGATGTTGATATTGCAGGAAGAGTTGATACTCGCGCAAAACAATGGATTTTGAGTGCGTCTTATGACTTACGCTTGAAACGAAACAACAGGAATCGACAAGAAGACAATTAATCTTCTAGCCTATTCGTTATCTAAATAATCTGGAATCCCGTCGCCGTCTGTGTCGTCTGGGTTACCGTCTCCATCCTGATCATATTCGTTAACGGTAAAAATACCATCACCGTCATCATCTGCATCTACAAAATTAGCAATGCCATCTTCATCTGTATCGTCGTTGTATGGGTTACCATCCCCATCAACATCTTCATGAAAAGATAAAATACCATCTGCATCATGATCTGCTTGATTAGTGGTATAAACTTTAAGGCTAAAGATAAGTGGAGAATAAGCTGGAATATTTAGTTGTGAGTTACCAAAGTATCCTAAACCTGACGGCATAAATATTAAACCCTGACCAAAGTCGCTAAAGTCAATTAATCCATTACTGCTTTGGGTAAAGTTTCCTGGTGCAAAAAACTGTGCTCCATAGCTAAAACCACGGATTACATTTGCATTGTCAAACCATATTGGGAAAATACTTTCATCGAATTCTGTACCATCTAATAAACTCCCGCGATAGGACAGATATACAGAATCTACTACAGTAGCGCGATCTTCTACTCTTACACCTTGACGAGCGACAAGGTAATAAAGTTTATGGCTAACCTCTTCCCCTTCACTATTAGTGACATCTACTTCAGTAAAAGCAACTAAATCACTTAAGGGTGTTTTCGCTGCATTATTTCCAGCAAGGGTATCAATACTTATGCTAGGTTCTTCAATGCTTTGATCTAGAAAGTCTTCATAGTTATACGTATGAGTTTGAAGATACTCATTAATCAATTCATCGTCTGTCTGTGATTGTTCAAAAAGATCGTTAAGCTCAACGGTTTCCTCTTCATCATTATCAGACCCACAAGCTGTAACAAACAGCGTAAAGGCCAATAGTAAAGGGAAGAATATTTTTGCGAATTTCATGTTCAAAATTTGTGGCGAAAGATACAATTTTACTTTATTTTAGTGGCGAACTTTAACGCTATTTTAAATGAGAATTGACCAATATCTGTGGTGCTTACGCTATTTTAAATCGCGTAATATTGCCAGTTCTGCTTGTAAAAAAGGTCAAGTGAAAATTAATGGACAGGTGGTCAAACCCTCGCGAGAAGTTTTAAGACAGGATAAATTAGAGATTAGAAAAGATCAAATCATCTATCAATGCACTGTTTTAGACATCCCAAAATCAAGGCTAGGCGCAAAATTAGTCGACATTTATCGCATGGATACCACCCCTAGATCTGCCTTTGAACAACGGGAATTGCAAAAATTATCTCAAGACTATTATCGCGAAAAAGGAGAAGGTCGCCCCACCAAAAGAGATCGTCGTGATTTAGACGACTTTTTAGACGACGAACCCACGACAAAGCAAGATTAATGCTGCTTTCTATAGCGCAATGTTGAATAGGCTACGCCAAAGTCTTGACTGACTAAATGAGAGAGCTCTTGTTCTTTAAGTCCTATTTTAATCAAGGCCTGATGATGGATAGCATGATCTAAACAGTACACTAACTCTCTTTCAAAGGAGGTATTGACCAAGTTATTTTGCGCTTCTTTTGAAAACAATTTTATTCTAACATCTTCATGCGGGGATTCCAGCTGCGCTTTGAGTTCAATCATGCGAATGATGGCGTAATCAAGATTACTTTCGATAGTGCGATCTCTTAAACGGTTTTCATAGTTGATCTCTTTGGCCGAAAGGCCTAAAAGTAAACAATGGTAAAACTCATAAGAATGACGTAAATGTTCTGCGATAGACACCCCATTGAGCATTTTACACTCAAAAGTGTATTGTTCTGGGGTTAAAGACTGGCACAAATCAATAAGATCTTGCCATAATTGTAAGTGAAGATTCATAGGGGATTAGCGTGTCGCTGTTTTAATCAATTCGGTTAAAAATGGTAGAAGCCTTTTGGGTTTTATTCCCAGAGAGCGGTTCTGTTCACTAATTTCATAAATTATTTTCATATGTGAAAAAATATCACGGTAAGCTTTAAGTATGCCATAGCCTGGGTGATATATATGAGTGGGCTCTGCATTGACGCCGTTAATCTCCATAAGAGAAAAATCTTCTCCCTTTAGAAGACTATTCCAATCTTTGTATTTAACATCAAAACGACCGTAATAAAAGCCCGGTAATTGATCTGCCCATTGATTGATTCTTCTTTCAAGAATAGTAGAATTTAACTTAATCCCATTAGTGAATTTTGTTCCTAGATTGTGACTACCTATGGGCTCAATCAATTGATGCGTTCCTTTAGAGGGAATGTCCTGCCAATTTATGGTTGTGCGCTTTAAAAGGTCTTCAAGCCTGTGTTTTACACGCATATTTTTGCGAAGCAATTCTTCCCAGCTTGACTGCCCATCTCCTTTCAAAACACAAAATTCTTTTGTCGTGACAGAACTTATTACCCCCTGTTTTTGATTGGGATAGCGATAGAAAAGAATTCCAGCCTCGTTAGGATAGCTACAATAAGTTTGTAGTAATAAGGTCGAATAGTGACTGTTTTTGACTTTTTCGACTAATTGATCAAAATCCTGAATCAAAAAAACTTCTTTTCCTCTTTCGCCTTTATCTGGCTTTAAAATCACTGGAAAATCTGTCGCTAAGGCATCAAAGGCGTTTTTTAAATCATTTGCAGGGATTGAGCTATTAATCAACTTAGCTTTCGGCACCCATTTCGCGGGCAATTTTGACAAATACTCCAGCTTAGAAACATTTACAGCACCACTGTTATTCATCAAGGGATTTGTCGCAGTAAAGTAGGTCGTATATCGCGCTTTTATGGCTAAAACCGACCAATTAAAGTAGGTCGGGATATAGAACAGCCAAAAAGGCCAAAACTCAAAACGAAATAGTCGTTTGATCTTCATTAATTTTCTATTGCATTTTTTTGGCCCACATATCATCTGCTTTAGCCTTATAATTAGCGTGATCTTTAATCCATTTTGCCTGAGTATCTACCCAATTAGTTTTATAAAAAAGATATAATTGTTCTTGTTGAATATAATACGCTTTTGGGTTTATCTCAACTTCTTTGCCTCTAGTCATTGCATAAGCACACCAACCGCCATAAGCGGGCAGGTACTTTTCTGGATGCGTTTTAAAGGTATTCTTATTTTTAGCAGAAGAGAACAAATACCTCGCTCCTTCCCAACTAAATTGATGTTGTTCTAAGCCTTTTTGAGGCGCTTTTTCAGTAAAATAACTCACTAGATCATAACCCTCTACTGCAAGTAAAGTGGGGTCAATGTTTTTGTTTTGGCCATATATGGCCAAAGGAATAAACAGCGATAAAATAAAAAAGATTTTTTTCATAAGAAATGGGTTTTCTTTAAAGGTAAAATTAAACAATCGACCAGTTTCAGGTCAAATATTTCTACCTTTGTTTTATATATCCATCATCATGCCAAAAACAAACGGACTAATTTTCGATGCGACAAAAATAGAGCACTGTACCCAGCGAATAGCGTATCAAATATATGAAGCAAATTTTGAGCAACGCGAAATTTATTTAGCTGGGATAGTTAAAAATGGTGAACTATATGCTCAAAAAATCAAGACTTACTTAGAGGATATTTCTAGCCTTAAAGTACATCTGATCCAACTGGTGGTCAATAAAAGAGCGCCATTATCCCCTGTCGAATGTTCCCACCAGCTCGATGATTTAAAAAATCAATCTGTGGTGGTTGTAGATGATGTATTGAATACTGGTAGCACCTTGATGTATGCGGTGAAATATCTTTTGGAAGTTCCCTTAGCACAATTAAATACGGCGGTATTAGTCAATCGCAATCACAAAAAATACCCAGTAAAAGCAGACTTTAAAGGAATTTCTCTTTCGACCAATTTAAACGAACATATTGAAGTAGTCTTCTCTGGAAATGAAACAGGCGTTTACTTAAGCTAGGCTTTTTATCAAATCGTCCACAATTTCATCTACCGATAAACCATCGATAGTAAAAACGGTTTTAGCTTTTTGATAAAACGCATTTCTTTCAAAAAGATGCTTCCCGATGAACTCTGTGAGTGCGGCATCATCTGTCAAATGATCTATCATGGGTCTCATCACTTTTTCATCTTTTAAACGCCCCACTAAAGTTGGGATAGAAGCTTTTAGATAAATAGAATAATGCTTTGATTGAGCAAGGTCATTCATGTTCTCAAAATAACAAGGTGTTCCACCGCCTAGGGATATAACCCCCGAGTTTTGTTGAGCAATTAACTGCTGTAAAGCTTGTCGCTCTGCTTTGCGAAAATAAAGCTCTCCTCTTTTATCAAAAATCGCTTTAATAGATTCATTCTCTTGATTTTCAATTACTTGATCTAAATCTATAAAGGATATGTTTAATTTCTGTGCTAAACTTTTACCGATGGTAGACTTACCACAACCCATGTAACCTAAAAGGAAAATAGCATTCACTCTAGCTGATTTTTAATTGGCTATAAATTTAGGCAATAAGATGATGAATTATTAATTTTTGCTTGTATATTTGCAGCCTCAAAAAGTAACGACTTGGTAGCTCAGTTGGTAGAGCATCTCCCTTTTAAGGAGAGGGTCCTGGGTTCGAGCCCCAGCCAAGTCACTTTTTTTGGACTTGGTAGCTCAGTTGGTAGAGCATCTCCCTTTTAAGGAGAGGGTCCTGGGTTCGAGCCCCAGCCAAGTCACTAACTACCTTAAAGCGCACGTGGCGGAATTGGTAGACGCGCTAGGTTGAGGGCCTAGTGGGAGTTAAATCCCGTGGAAGTTCGACTCTTCTCGTGCGCACTCTTCTACAATTCATATTTTTTTTGTAATTTTGTTTAAGCTTGCTTAATGAAACGTTAGACATATGAAAAGGATAAAAGACAGCTTTAGTATAAAAAACCTTGAGAACATCTCGGGTATCAAAGCTCACACAATAAGAATTTGGGAAAAAAGATATAACCTTCTTTCTCCTGAGAGAACAACGACAAACATACGTCGATACTCACTTTACAGCCTTAGGAAGCTTCTCAACATTACTCTACTTTATAATCACGGATTTAAAATATCAAAAATTGCCAACCTTGAAGAAGAAGAAATTCCAATTTTGGTTCGTGAGATTGCATTAAAGTCAAACTCTGAACAAGTGTCTATCAATGCGTTTAAATTGTCGATGGTCAATTTTGATACAATCCTATTTGATGCGACTTTTTACGAGTTACTCTCTAAGAACAATTTCTCCTTTATTTATCTGCATATTTTTATCCCGTTAATGAACGAGTTAGGAATCTTGTGGCAGACCGGAGCAATCTCTCCTTCGCATGAACATTTTATCACGAACTTAGTTAAACAAAAGATTCACATTCAAACAGAAATCATTCAACGTTCGAATGCTCCTGTGAAAAACAACCCAACCTTTGTTCTTTATCTTCCAGCAAATGAAATTCATGAATTAAGTATTTTATTTTTGAATTATTTCATTTTAAGCAAAGGGCATAAAACCATTTCTCTAGGGCAATCTATCCCTACAGAAAGTCTTAAAACCTTAATGAGCTATTGTACCGGTCTACATTTTGTGACTTATGCCACGGTTGAACCAAACAAAGATGAAATCAACGACTACCTTCATGTATTTCATGAAGAGCTCATCAAGTTTTATGATAATCAGCTCTCTATTTTTGGTCCGCAAGTCAGCAATATTGACAAAACAAATGTTCCCGAAGGGATCAATGTCTACGACAAAATCGAATTATTCATAGAGGAACATTTGAATACTACTGTCTTGGTATAATTTTTTTGTTTAACTTTTTTGTATATTTATTAAGAATTGCCGAACCAAACATTAATCTGTCTGGGACTATTACTTATTACACTATGAAAAAGTTATTTGATGATGTTTCTTATCAATGCAGTAAAGAGGTAACGCAATCCTATAGCACCTCTTTTTCTCTCGCAACAAAGATGCTAAATCCTTCTATACGTCAAGACATCTATAACATTTATGGATTTGTTCGTTTTGCAGATGAAATCGTCGATAGTTTTCACGATTATCCAAAAGAAGAATTATTTAATCGTTTTGAGGCAGATTTAGAGCATGCCATCAAAGATCAAATTAGTCTTAACCCAATTCTAAACTCCTTTCAAAAAACTCTTCATCATTATTCAATTGATCGTGAACTAGTCAATGCTTTCATGCGTTCAATGCGATGGGATCTTCACAAATCCACCTATTTAACAGACGAAGACTACAAAGCCTATATTTATGGCTCTGCAGATGTGGTAGGCCTGATGTGCTTAAAGGTTTTTGTCAATGGAAATGAAGAAGAATATCAAAGACTTAAAAATTCTGCGATGTCTTTGGGTTCTGCTTTTCAAAAAGTGAATTTTTTACGCGATCTAAAAAATGATTTCGAAGGTTTAAGTCGTTCATATTTTCCAGAGGTTAACCTAAATAACTTCACCGAAGAAGACAAAATGAAAATCGTCGCAGAAATTGAAGAAGATTTTGCTAAGGGTTTAGAGGGGATCTTTCAATTACCTAATACTGCACGCTTTGGTGTATACACCGCATATAAGTATTATTCTAAGCTATTACAAAAGCTTAGAAAAACCCCTTCTTCTAATATCACTCAAGCGCGAATTCGCGTGCCCAATTATGAGAAAATGAGTGTTCTAGCAAGGTCGTATGTCAAATATAGATTTAACTTATTATAATTGATGATACCAACTATTTTATGGGGGATTGTTTATGTCTCGACCTTTATTATAATGGAATTTGTCGCGTGGTTCTCCCATAAATACATCATGCATGGATTTTTATGGTCGTGGCACAAGGATCATCACAAAAAGGACCATAACTCATGGTTTGAAATGAATGATTTATTCTTTGTGGTTTATGCTGTGCTAAGTGCTGGTTTTGTCGTGTTATGGGGAGAGTTTGACTTTTGGCCTGGCCTACCTATTGCCTTGGGTATTTTTACCTACGGGATGACTTACTTTTTAGTACATGACATTTTTATACATCAACGCTTTAAGATCTTTAGAAAGACCAATAATCGTTACGCAAAAGGCCTAAGAAGAGCGCACAAAATACATCACAAAAACATCCATAAAGAAGAGGGAGAATGTTTTGGGATGCTTTGGGTACCTAAAAAATACTTCAGGTAATTTATAGTTTTAACCAATTATTGGAATAGTCGCATTCTCTAAAAGAGCGATTGATACTTACATAAGTGTCTTCGATTTTTTCTTTCATCCACTTTTCTATCGTTCTTAATTGCTTGTCCTTTAAGGCTAACTCTTTTATTTTTCCATAATCCTTTGAGTAATCTGCTTGATGCTCTTCATATCGCTTGACGATTTTAAGGATTTTATATTTCTGCGCGCCAGAACGATCTGCTTCTAAGAGGGGGAGAGAAATTTCACCTTCATCAAGATTTTTAATTTGACTGTAGAGCTGGGGATCCATTTTAGTCAATTCAAATCGGGCGTCCCCTGTTACTGGGTTTACGAGTTTCCCACCATTGTTTCTCGTTTCTTTTTCAGAAGAAAAGTTATAGGCTGCTGCCGCAAACTCAATTTCTTTATCAATGATTCTTGTTCTCAAAGTATCTAACAATTTTTTTGATTCAGAGAGTTTAGATGCATCGGAATTGGGGGTAAGTAAAATATGTCTAATATCAACCTGCTGCCCTTTGATTTTATCCACGGTTAAAATATGCCATCCAAACTCTGTCTTAAAAGGACTAGAAACTTCTCCTTCTTGCATACTAAAGGCCACATCGCGAAATTCTTTCACCATTCGTGGACGTTTTCTGTGCAAGGTGTATTTCCCTCCGCTTGCACGGGACCCTGGATCTTGTGAATACAGGATGGCTTTAGAAGCAAAACTCAGCCCCTTTTCTTCAACATCATTCTTAAAAGTGTTAAGTTGATCGATAATACGCTTTTTTTCCTCCTCAGAAACTTTAGGTTCAATAACAATTTGGGCTATCTCAACTTCTGTACCAAATACTGGTAGATCGAATTCTGGAATCGACGCATAGAATTCTCTCACCTCCTCTGGAGTGATCTCTATACTTTCCACAATACTGGATTGCATCATTTGAGAAAGCTTTTGCACTTTGTTTATTTGATATAACTCTTCGCGAAAAGAAAGTTCATCACGTTTATTATAAAATGCCAAGACTTTTTCTAGACTTCCCAATTGTTCGGTAAAATACTCGATACTTTGGTCAACATATGAATAAATCTCTGCATCACTTATCTCTAAACTATCTTGTGTGGCGTGATGCGCATAAAGTTTATCCTCCATTAACTTACCTAAGAGTTCGCAACGACTTACTCCTTTTGTAGAAATTCCTTGCGACTCCATATCTGCAAATGTTTTGTCTATATCAGAATCTAGAATTACATAATCCCCTACCACAGAAACTACCCCGTCTAACTTTACTCGTTCACTGTCGTTGGATTGGTTTTGAGCAAAAGCAAAACTTATAGTTAATAAGAAAAAAATGTTAAGGATAGATTTCAAATTTGTTGGTCTGTATTGCATCTTGTAAAATTTCTTGGTCAAATTCTTTAATATATTCTAGTTTGCTGCGGTTAAAAACAATTTTTCTAATGGTATTTTTTACCATCGAAAAAGGAGCGTTTTCACTCGCTAAACGATAGTCGCTAACGTGCAGCAAATATACCTCGATTGCATCTTCAAAGAGGAAAAATTGTGATTTTTTTAAATAATTATTAAACTCCTTTGGTGCGACTACAGGGAAATTCATCAAAAAGTCTCTCTTTGTAAACCAAACACTATCTTTTATCTCATATCGATTGAATTGATAATTTAACGAATCGAGAAACTGTTTATCTGGCACATCGTTTAATTGAAAATGCTCCTGTATTAAAGACAAATCAATATTGTCTTTTGGCAAAATAATATAACGCATCTGTATGATGGCATCTTTAAGAGCAAAGCTGTTTTTATACTGCTTGTAATAGTCTTGCATCTCTGCGGGAGAAACAACGGTATCAATCATCGATTTAACCACAGACTCTTTGTAGGATCTCGCCCAAAGATCAAGCTCGTATTCTGCAACTAATTCGCTAAGCTTATTTTGGGTTTCATCTTCTAGATTAATCACTGCTTGATCGTACAACAATTGTTTCTTTGCCCAATTGTTAATAAAGCTTTGGACTAATAGTGTACTGTCTTCTTTTGAAAGTTGCGGTAAGAGCAACTCTTCTAACTGTGTTTTATACAAATAATGAGACCCGGCCCTGGCAATCACACGGTCTTGTTCTACGCTAGGAAGATGGTCACATGCGTAGAAAAGAAAGAGCAGAAAAAGTATTTTAATTAAACGAGGCATAGTTCTTGGTATATTTAACTCAAAAATGATAAATAGTTTTGTTCTTTTACCAACGAAAAAAAATAAAAATATTGTGCTTTATTAACAATAATAAGAGTAATACTTTTAATAAAACCCATAACTAACTAATAATCAACAATATAATTGTTGATAAATATTTTTTTATCAACAATTATTGTTTTAACTTGCTACCATATATTTGAAGATGAAACGTTTGTTCCTAATTTTAACTTCACTTTTTTTTCTACTTGCGCCTTTAGTAAGTTTAGGAAACACACTAGAGACGACGTCATCTACTTCAATTAATCTCAATGCCAACTACACTATTGTCAACCTAATTTATAAAAATGGCGTCCTTAGCGTCAAAGGTTTGACAGGTATAGGTAATATTTCTATTTACAGCATTATCGGTAATAAAATAGCAACTTACAGCAATGTAAACCTTGCAGACTTTCAACGCAACATCAATCTTGAAACTAAAAAAATGTACATCGTCCGTGTTGAAGTTGCTGGAGAAATTAAAACATACAAGCTAGTAACCCGATAAGGAGCCTAACTTTCTAACGACTATAATTTGGTGCTTCTTTTGTAATTTGGATATTATGAGGATGGCTTTCTCTAATCCCAGCAGCCGTGATTTGAACAAACTGTCCATTATTCTTTAAGGCTTCTATAGAATTTGTTCCACAGTATCCCATTCCTGCTCTAATCCCACCAACAAATTGGTGAATACTTTCATAAAGTTCTCCTTTATACGGTACGCGACCCACAATTCCTTCTGGGACTAATTTTTTGATATCATCCTCCACGTCTTGGAAATAGCGGTCTTTACTTCCTTTTTTCATTGCTTCAACCGAGCCCATACCGCGATAAGACTTAAACTTTCTTCCTTCGTATATGATGGTTTCTCCGGGAGATTCTTTTGTTCCTGCTAATAATGATCCTAGCATAACACAATCTGCCCCAGCGGCAATAGCTTTTGGAATATCTCCAGTATATCGAATTCCACCGTCAGCAATAACTGGCACTCCCGTCCCTTTGATCGCATTTGCCACAGCAACAACAGCAGACAGTTGTGGATAACCCACCCCTGCAATAATTCTCGTGGTACAAATTGATCCTGGGCCAATCCCTACCTTAACGGCATCAGCACCGTTATCAACTAAATATTTAGCTGCTTCCGCAGTAGCTATATTCCCAACGACTACGTCTAAATCTGGAAACTGATTTTTAACTTTTTTTAGTACTTCTACCACTCCTTTTGTATGCCCATGCGCTGTATCGATTACAATTGCATCAACGCCAGACTTTACTAAAGCTGCCGTTCTTTCGATTACATCTCCAGTAACACCTACAGCAGCAGCAACGCGAAGTCTTCCAAAGGAATCTTTATTCGCAATAGGCTTAGTGGTGTGCTTTGTAATATCTCTAAAAGTAATTAATCCTACTAAGGTATTCTCTGCATCTACAACAGGTAGCTTTTCGATTTTATGGGTTTGTAAGATTCCTTCTGCTTCTGCGAGAGAAGTACCTTCTTTAACTGTAATTAAGTTTTTGAACGTCATTACTTCAGCAATAGGACGAGCCAAATCTTTTTCAAAACGAAGGTCTCGATTAGTAACGATACCTTGTAGTTTTCCATGCTTATCAATAATAGGAATTCCCCCAATTTTATAGGTCGCCATATTTTGTTGGGCGTCGCCAACAGTAGCATCTTTGGTCAAAGTTACTGGATCTAAAATCATTCCAGATTCTGCTCTTTTGACCATTCTTACTTTATCTGCTTGAGCGGCAATCGTCATATTCTTGTGCAATACACCAATTCCACCTTCTCTAGCCATAGCGATGGCCATTTGACTTTCCGTAACTGTATCCATTGCTGCAGATACAATCGGGATATTTAAAGAAATATTACGCGAAAATTTGGTCGCAATGTTTACCTCTCTTGGTAGGGTTTCAGAATAGGCAGGAACAAGCAATACATCATCGTATGTTAACCCTTGTTCGACAAATTTATTAGAAGAATTACTCATGGCAACTACTTAAGAATTAGTTGCGACCAAATTTACAACATTTCACGCATACAATAAGCATCTTTCCCCATTATCTTAATGTAAACTAAAGGAAACTAAATCCTTTCTATGGAAAAGTTTGAAGCGCTTGATTATAGGCCACTTCAAAATGCAGAGGATTAAGCTGATGCGTTATTTTATGGGTCGTACAATAGGTTAAAATCTTTTCTGTGGGCAGATTGCCTATCAATTCATCTTTTGCCATAGGACATCCTCCATAACCTTTAATGGCACCATCAAAGCGACGACAACCACTCTTATATGCGCGATCAATTTTCTCTAGGGCATCTGTGGCTTTGACATGTAAATGTGCCCCAATTCGAAGTTGAGGAAAAGCCGGAATAATCGCAGAAAATAAAGCTCCTATTGTTTCGACAGAAGCTGCCCCTACCGTGTCAGATAGGGAGATGATTTTTACGCCTTTGGCGGAAAGAACTTCAATCCATTTCGCCACAATATCAGGCGACCATGGATCCCCATATGGATTTCCAAAGCCCATTGAAAGATACACCACTAGTCCTTTGTTGTTTTTTTCACAAAGATTGAGCAAGCCATCGAGTAAAACTTGTGATGCATCGATGGTTTTATGGGTATTACGCATCTGGAAATTTTCAGATATAGAAAATGGATAGCCCAGCCAATCAACCTCTGGTTCTGCACAAGCGCTAATTGCGCCACGTTCGTTAGCGACAATGGTCAACAACTCTGTCTTACTTTCACTGCGGTCTAGACCTGCCAGTACTGCTGCAGTATCTTGCATTTGAGGAATCGCTTTTGGAGAAACAAAACTTCCAATATCCAAAACATCAAACCCCACTTTTAACAAAGACTGAGCATACCGAATTTTTTGAGCTGTTGGGATCCACTGCTTAATTCCTTGCATAGCATCTCGAGGACATTCGATAATTTCGATTTGTTGCATACTCAAAGATAAGATTTATGTAAGTACTAAATAGCACCCTATAATAATCCATAACAAACCACTGATCAAACCTAATCGATATCGACTAAAAAAACGTTTAAACTGAACTGAAAAGATTGCTACCAAAGAAAATATCACCGTAGCCTGAATTAAAAATAGTAGCCCTAAAAAAAGATATTGGCCCTCTATCGACCAACTTTCTGAGAATAAAAACCCAGGGAAAAACAACCAAAAGAAAAGGCTCACTTTTGGGTTCAATAAATTCATCCACACACCCTCCTTATAATTCCTTTCACTAAACTCATTTTCAAAAAACACTTGATCTTTCTTCTTTAAGTGCCTATAAATTGACATCGCACCTAGATAACTAAAGTAAACACAGCCTGCGATCTTGATCCACATCACAATCTCTGGACGCTCCCCAATAAATTGCGCCCAACCCAAAACTAAAAGCAAGGTATGCCCACATAAACCTGTCATTAATCCGGCCGTAAAATAAAGCGCTGCACTAATTCCTTTTTCAAGACTTTTTGCGATCACCATCAATAAATCTGGCCCTGGGCTGAGTGTAAGTAAAATACTAGCAAACAAAAAAGAGCTTAACTGTTCCATAAAGGCGTGAATATAAAAGAATTATTTTTTTGTATCTCCCGTTTCCAATTATATTTGCAGTCTATATGAAGAAGAATATGCACGATTTTGAAAAAGAACTGGCTCCGCTTAGAGCCGCCCTAACCGATCACCCCCTTTACACTAAAATCCAAACCATTGAAGACATCCAAGTTTTTATGGAACAACACGTTTTTGCTGTTTGGGATTTTATGTCTTTGGTCAAGAAATTACAAATTGAATTAACCACAACACAAATTCCTTGGGTCCCTTCTAAATTTCCCACAGCAGGAAGATTAATCAATGAAATTGTGTGGGGAGAAGAAACTGACCTCAATAAGGACGGGGATATCATGAGTCACTTTGAAATGTATGTACAAGCCATGCAAGAAGCTGGGGCGAATACACAAGGGATACAAAAACTATTGAACGACTTATCAAAAGGCAATACAATTGAAAGTGTCATTGAACAACAAGAAATATCTCCTTTTGTCAAAGAATTCATCCAATTCACTTTCTCAACAATAGCAACAAACAAAATTCATGTTATTGCTGCGGTATTTACCTTTGGGAGAGAAGACCTCATTCCTGATATGTTTATTGCCATGGTAAAAAATCTTCGCAAAGAAGGTGTCCCGCTTAAGCATCTTATTTATTATCTTGATCGCCATATAGAAGTTGATGGAGATGAACACGGCCCCATGGCCCTTCAAATGATAGAAGAACTCTGTCAAGGAGATCCACAAAAAATAACTGAAGCCATCGCTGCAGCTAAAACTGCACTAGAGATGAGAATCAAATTATGGGACGGGATATTAGCTCAATTAACCGCTACTGTTTTAATTTAAATTTTACCAATGAAAAAAATTACTTTAACCCTCTTGCTTATTAGTGCTCATTTAGGCTTCGCCCAAATGGAAACTGCTACAACCTATGCAGAAACAATTGAGGAACAAGATCTTAAAGAACTCCTCTATGTATATGCCTCTGACTATTTTCAAGGGAGAGAAACCGGAACCCTTGGTCAAAAAAGAGCCGTAACTTTTCTACGCGAGTTCTACCAAAAAAGAAATATCAAAGCTGCAAACGGAACCGAAGATTATTTCCAAACTATGGAACTATCTATTAAAAGACAAGCCGTTGCAACAGAAAATGTTGTTGCCATTATTGAAGGAAAAACAAAACCAGAAGAATATATCGTTATCTCTTCTCACCTTGATCACGAAGGAATTAAAAATGGGGAAATTTACAACGGTGCAGACGACGATGGATCAGGAACTGTTGCCCTACTCGAAATCGCTGAAGCTTTTCAAGCTGCCGCTGCAGATGGTAATGGCCCTGAACGTTCAGTAATCTTTCTTCACGTTTCTGGAGAAGAAAAAGGATTGTTAGGTTCGCGTTATTACACCGATAACCCCCTCTACCCGCTCGCTAATACAGTCGCTAACCTCAATATTGATATGGTAGGTCGTACCGACCCAAAAAGAGAGAGCGAAAACCGCAATTATATTTACCTCATCGGGACAGATCGCTTAAGTTCAGAATTACACGAAATCTCTGAATATGTTAATCAAGCAACCGTTAAGATGGAATTAGACTACACCTATAACGCTGCAGATGACCCTAACCGCTTTTACTTTAGAAGTGATCACTACAACTTTGCTAAAAACAACATCCCTGTGATCTTTTATTTTAATGGGACGCACGCAGACTATCACAAACCAACAGATACTGTGGAGAAAATCCAATACGATTTGCTGGCCCAACGCGCACAACTTGTTTTCTATACCGCTTGGGAATTAGCCAATCGTAAAAACCGTATTGTGGTTGATAAAGCTGAATAATTAAAATCGATTATATTATTTATATCCACATCATGAAAAAATTATTGTTAACAATTTTTATAGTATTTGCTACGATAGCCTATGCACAAGAAATCGAACCGAAAGAAGTAACAGAACAGCAAGAAGAAACAATCGATTCTTTAGGAACAAACATAAAACGCTTTTCTGTAGGACTTAAAATTGGGGTGCCTAATATTGCCGGAGTCTCCTTAGAAGGAGTTACACCGCTTATAGACAATCGCGTTGCGCTCTTTGCAGACTTTAGCGGCTTTAATGTAAATGATGCAGAGACTGAGATTGGTTTAAGCTACAGCGAATTTGGAACCAACATCTATTTTGGTAACAAAGGAAAAGGAGCTTATGCTGGTATTGGTTTTGGAAACTTATCTGCCGACTTGACTTTTTATGAAAATCTAGATGGAGGTGGACGAGGAAAAGGAACTACTGATTTAGACATTAAATCAACCAATCTGAAATTTGGAATCAAGACCGAGGGAAGATTTTATTTCCGTTTTGAAGTTGGATACGGTTTCACGAGTGATGTCCCAGACGAAATCACCGTTACTTTGACAGAAATTGGTGGTAGTCAAACAGACACCGATACTTTTGAAACTCCTACCATTCCTGGTTTAGGAACTAATGGCCTATTAGTGGGTAACTTTGGCTTTGGAATTTCCTTCTAATCGTAGAAAATTAAATGCATTTGAATCCTCTGGCAGCCCAGGGGTTTTTTTATTTCCTACATTTATAGTAACTTAGAAATGTAACCATAAACTAATTTAATATGAATGAATTTGAAATTTTACAAAATGCACAGAGCTCTTTTCAGCAGAATGCGGTCTATCTTCTAGTCGTTACTATTCTAGTATGCTTGAATTTTTATCTCATTAGAAGAGCAAGAGAGGTCAATATGCCTGTTTACGGAAAAGCCTTGACCACTATTTTTGGACTGATGACTGTCAACTTTGGATGGACGGTCGGTTCCTTTCTTTTAGGCACCCAAAATGACATGGCTTTTCGCTTAAATGAGCTAAAAGCTAAAGGGGTAGAAATTTCAGCAGCTAGTGAAAACTGGATAGAATTTATGGGTAGTCCTACTTCACCCTATGTCGCCAATTCGCCAGATGTTCCAACTATGATTTTTTGGGGACTCATCGCAGTGATGTTTATTCTTGGCATGTGGGCACCGGCACCAGAAGGAGCCTATGACAATTAATCCATTTAAATCCATAAAAAAAGAGGTCATAAACGACCTCTTTTTTGTTACTGTAAGATAATTATCCTACCCGTTTCAATTCTGCTTTGGCAGTAAAAACTTCGCCTTTTGGGCCAATAACATTGTACTCATACTGTAATGTTTCACCATCTACAAGTGCAAGTTTCCAGTAGCCTACAAAAGCTTCTTTCGAGCTATCTAAACCGCTCATATCTTGATCAGTGGTGAAATAAAACGTTCCATTCTGCTCACTTTTTAAAACAGCCACTGGCTTGTTTTGCAAACCGCAATAATGGGTAACTAACACTTGATTGTTTTGGGCATTGAATATGCTCAACATTTCAATGCCTCCTGTATTACTTTCCTCGAGTAAGGCACTTCCATTTGAGGTAATACTGTATTCAACGTTTAAAAAATCAGATGTTCCATCTGTTCTTTCGAGCATTCCCATCCATTTACCTTCTAAAGACTTGAGTTTTTCAAATTCTGTCTCTGTGTCATTTGCAAAAGAAACTGCTGTTAAAAAAAGACACAACAAACTGCTTATTAAATTTTTCATGTTAAATTGATTTATGGTTACGTCTAAAGCTACAAAAAAAATCAGTCTTTAGGAAGAGAAGGTAAAAACATTGCTGTTTGGTTTTGGTATGCCTTATAATCTGGTCGCTTTTGCATAGAATAGTATTCCGATGGAATCACCCCGGTATAGTAAACTAAAGTAGTATACATAAGCCTAGAGGTGTACAACAGTGCAACCCCTACCCCAATCCAGTATAATCCTCCTTGGTGTAAATAGGACTGATATAAAACAACTAGCGTAGAAAGAAGCATCGCATTCCATACCATCCACTCAAAGAAATAATTGGGATGGCGACTATATCGCCAAAGCCCTATCTTACATACCTGTCGCTTTTTATTTTCCTTCCTCGCCTGACGTAAAAACTTTTGCTTTTGCATATCAGCCAAATGTTCTAAGGAAACAAAAAGCAGGTATAACACAAAACCAATTATTTCTAAGGCGTTAAAACTTGTAGCGGTATTGTTAAAATGCAATAAAGCGGGAAGCGACAAAAAACTCATATTTGCTAAACCTTGTATCATAATTTCATATTGAATCGAAAAAGCGTCATTGGTGAAACCCATTTTCTTCCATCGCTTTCGTTGAAATTGATATCGGGGTAATTCTTGATTTAGATGTCCTTTCTTCCATAGAATTAAAGCGCCAACTCCCATTCTTAAACCCGAGAATAAATACATTCCAGCCACAATACTTTTTCTCAACCAGTAGCCTTCGCCAAAAATCAAAACAAGTAGGCCTATGGCTACTAAGCCCCATGGCCATGCGATATCAACATAAGACATTCTTTGTGTTAAATAGGCTGGAATACAGGCAAAACAGACAAAAATCAAAAACTGGACTATGATATTCCACCATAAGAATTCTTGCCATGGGGAATAAAGGGTTAAAAGAAGAATACCCATTACAAAAGGGAAATAAACACAACTTCGCTGAAAGACTTTTTTCATAATTTTCATAGTTTCACCCCTTATTCGATAGAAAGCAATTGACTTGATACTCCTTGAGAAGTGACTAGTAGAATGTATAAATTTCCATTTGTACGATCATCAATTTGCGGAAACTCTTCTCTGCCTAAGATCTTATTTGCTAGTGCAGGTGTAGTATTACTGTGCCCAACAACCAAAACCGTTTTGCCTACATTCTTCTCTCTAAAAGAAGCGTTGTACAAATCCCGTGGGTCATACATTTCAACTGTTAATTCTTTTGCAGTAGCTGTAGGTTGAGCCGTTTCTCTTGTGCGATGATATGGGGTTGAATAGATCATATCAAAAGAAACTTCTTTAAATATTTTTTGCCAGTTCTCTGCTCGTTCTTGTCCTATGGCAGTGAGATGTGGATCTCGATTAGACGGATTTGTTCGCTCTTTTTCTGCGTGCCGAATCAAATAATAAGTTGTGATATCTTGAGCTAACCCAAAATGACCAAACATTAACAAGACAATAACAATACTTTTTTTCATCAAAAACATTTTATGATTAGGGAACAGATATTTGTGATCCTGCAATATAGTCTATTAAATAGAACTTTTTTTTTATTTTTGAAGACTAAATAGCACCGCAAAAAACATCAAATAAAACGACAGTTTAAATGGAAAGAATTAAGCACTTAGGATTTTCAATTGGGATTTTCGGTTGCCTCTTTAAGATAATGTCATGGCAAGGTGCAGGGCCTCTACTAATTACTGGCCTATCTTTACTCGGCATTTACTACTTGATAAGGGTTTTTAAACAATAAACTTTTGTCAAGTATATTAGGAGAACCAAGGGTGATTTCCTAACTAGACTGACATTGTAGTCTAGAAATATCTTTTCTGAAACTTTATAGGCCCCCATCTTCTTTGAAAATTATAGTCAATCCTATGGTTAAACAAGCATGCGCAAGTTTTAATCAATTAATGGAGTAAATAAAAAAACCTCTTAGGATTATCCAAGAGGCTTGTTGATATAAAATGTTAAAAAAGTTTATTCAACTCTAACATTAATGGCGCTTGGTCCTTTCGCGGTTGATTCTGTGTCATAACTTACTTTGTCTCCTTCAGTAATGTTATCAACTAAATTATTAGAATGTACGAATACATCTTTTTCTCCTGAATCGGGTGTTATAAAGCCAAAACCTTTGGCATCATTAAAAAATTTCACTGTTCCTGTACTCATTATATATGTTTTAATTTAGTACGAAAGTAATTGTTATAAATTCATTACTCCCTCTTAAAACTAAAAACTTTATATAATTAAGAAATTAAGTTTAGATATCTCATTATCATATTATTAATAAAACTGAAGATTAACAAAAGAAAACTTAGTTTATCTAGATGGTGTTACTCTTAATTCATTTAGGCATACAGGAACAATAGACTTGTTCAAACGTACTGGTTTAATAACTAAACTTCAATCTGCTATGGGGCACTCTTCAATAAAAGTTAGTTTGACGTATTTAAGAGGGCTTGAAATTCCTGAACTTAGTGAAGAGGATATGCCAAGGATTTAAAATATTCAAACAGAAATTAAAGCCCTTAGAATTTTATTTAATATCTCTTTAATAATTGTTCCATTTCTTTTACACCTTTTTTATTTTCTAAAGTGATGTAAATATTTTTTAAAGTTGTTATTGCATCAATACTTTTTGAGATTGAAATTAATTTTCTAAGTATAGGCACACAATTTTGATACAATTTTTTTCTGATGTTAGATAATTCATCATATCTTTTATTCTCAGCTCGAGAAGTTCCTAGAGAATTCATTTCGTTCACTATTTGATTTTCCTCCGTTAGAATTAATGCTACTAAGTTTAGATATGCATTTGCCATTTGAGGATCAAGTTCAATTGCCTTATTATAATATTCAAAAGCCATTTTTCTTTCCCCTTGTTCTGATGATACAACACCTAAATTATAATATAAAATGGGGTTACTAGGATCTCTATTAAGAGCCTTATTTATAAGGTTTACATACTTTTCTTTATCTCCTAATTGAATATAAATATTTGCTGCGGTAAGTAAAAGGCCTGTATCATCTGGATTATTTAACATTGCTTCTTTAGTAAAATATAAAGCCTTTGATGGAAATCCTAACTGATTATAAATTAGTGCTATATTTTTGATTATTTCAGGTCGCTTACTTTCTGTTATATCAATTCTTGGGTTAATATATTTGTTGCTATTGAAGAAATTGTTGTATTCAGATGCACTAACCTCTATTTCTTTTTGAGATCTTTTTTCAGTAATAAAGTATTTTTCAACCTGCCCAGTATATCTTTTTTTATAGAGGTATAAATATGCTTTTAAAGCACTTTCATAATCACTGCCATTAACATTATTAGTTGCCTGATAATATACATAGTCAATTTCACCTGAATACTCATATGCCCTCCCTAATAATCTAGCGCTACTTAAATAACGTTTATTTTCTGAATCTTTAATTGCCTGATTAACTAATCCTGATGCAATTCTTTGAGACTCTTCTGAACCAACGTTTCTAAATGTATAATCGACTTCATACATATCCGACTCATAATCTAAATTAAAGTCGTCAGTAGGGCTTAAAGTTACTCTAGAATTATTACCTGCTTTATTATACCCTTTTCTAATCGCATTGATTCTCTTTGATTTACTAGGGTGAGTAGAATAAGTGTCATCTCTATCAGTAGTTATGGAGTAAATTACCCTCTCAGCGTCGGCTAGTGGTGCACCAAGTTTAGCTAAAACAAATCCAGCAAATTCATCAGCTTGTAGTTCTTGATTTCTTCTGTTTGAAAGAGATTTTTCTTCAATTACATCTGCAGCATATAGCACTATATCCAATGAATGCCCATTAATGTGATGCCCTACTTCGTGAGCTAGAATTAACATATTTGACCAATCATTTGTGTAATTACTAATATTGGACATAAAGTTTTTATCATACAAAATATATCTTATCCCTTTATAAGAAGTTGCAATTGCGTTTTCAATTCGATCACAACTTTGTAAAACAAAATTTTGTGAAAGACCAACGGTGTTTAAAATTTTTTCTAAGGATCTTTCTGCCTCAACATTTGACATAAATGAATTACCTCTTACAGCTATACATAATTCTAGAGCATCTCTAGATTGGGGAAAAGCAACTGAATTGATAAATAAGAAAATAACTAAAATGTGTTTATTCATATCATTATATTTTACATTTCAATTTAAATGTTATTCTGTAGTAAATTACAAAATAAATGGGGCATTTATTTACTTCTACTTCAAATCATTTTTTCTTCTTTTTGACTTTCCATAATTCAACTCATTATCTAACCAATTATTAAGTTGCTTAATCCGTTTCTTATTACTGGTCTTCGACATTAGTGTTATGGAGTAAAGTTGTTCTTATTAGTGCCGAGAGTGATAATCTTCTGTTATCAGCCTCTTGTAAAAGTCTGTTTCTATCGCTTCTAGAAAAACGGACTGTGACTTTAGTGTCATAATTTGCCATAATATTTAAATTTTAAGGGTTTATTTTTATTTGTTTTTGTGCCAGATTAAGGCTAATGCATTGATTATCAATACTATAATCATCATTATAATTAGTAAGTGATGAAATTCGATCATAAATAATTATTTTACAGGGGTTTATCTTTAATTGCTCAGGGGTTGGTGACAGAAGTGACACATATTTTATAGAAAATTTAATTTTTAAAAGGGTAAACCGTCTCCAGCCTTAACTCTTACGTCACTATTGTCACCTAATGACTCTCTATCCTTAATACAGATACATCTTTTAGTGTTTGTTCGTCTACTATATTCACCATCGGCAGGAATTAGAAGCTCAATAGCTTTTCTAAGCATATGATCACTATAATCAGGGCAAGAGGGATCATTTTTTAAATGTTCTTTTAGATCACCAAAACTATATTTGTTTCCAAAACGATCATATTCAAAGTGATCTTCAATATATTGTTCTAGATCAGTTTTATATAAGTAGTTCCTAGACCTAGTAATTATCAAGTCTGTTTCGTAATGGGTGTAGTTACAGTCTCTTTTTTCTTCTAAGGCTTCCTTCCTAATCTGTGACCAGAATTGAAGTTGAAAGTCCTCTTCATTCACAGTATCAAAGCAAACTTTATCCTTTAAAGTGAAAACCATATACCTATTCTCATCTTTATCTCTTAATACTGTTTTGTTATTTGTTGAGCCGCATAAGCCAGCTCTTCGAATTGCATTTCTTGTACCTTCTGACCACATTTTTCTGGCTAATATTTCCTTCTGTGTTGTTAAGCTTCTAAGTTTTGCTCTCTTATCTGCAAAACTATTGTTAAGGAGATTTTGAATGTCATCAATATTGATGGCTAGAGAGTTCATCAAATACGCATTCATTTCCCTATCGTCTTTTGGAATCTCACCTCTAAGAAGAGTATATACTTCAGATTGCAATTCTGGCACTAACTTCCTTAAAGCTCCTTCTAGGCATAGTATTCCTAGAATTGCTGTTTTACCCCATTGACGTTGGTTAGAGTGAAGAATAAATACCACTCTGGGCTCTGGTTGCCAAGTAATTTTTGGATCAATAAAATTAAAGGCTAAGGTGTAAGTGTTAAGAAACCATCTTCTAATTAGTCTGTAATTTTCTTCAAAATCCCCTTCCAGATTTAGGTCTTTAACAACTTTACGAATACGGTCAACACCATCCCATTCACTTACCTTTAAACCTTCATATATTAGAGATAAAGGTGATACTTCCTTAATATCCTCACAGGCTAGGATGTCTTTAGCTAAAGTTCTTTTTATGCCAAGTGCATCTAGCTTTACTATCATTTTTGATTCAGAGAATGCTTTAGAAAAATCTATCGATCCATCATCTTCAATCCTGAAATAGTAATTCTGAATTGGCATTTTTACAAAATACTGACTCAATACATTTAAGACTGCATCTGCCTTCATTTTTCGAGGCATTCCTTCCTCGTTATAAGTTGTAAATCTTAAAGCTGGTCTTTCGGTCTTCACAGGACAAGCACCTTGTGCAGTCCCATTACTAGGTTTTAATTTTTTTAACATAAAATATTAGAGCCCTTTTTAGTTAACTCTATATTAGAGTAACCCTCAACCAAAAAAGTGTTTTACTTTTAGCCGACAAAAGAAGAGGTTTATCAACGAAACGAATACGTAAGTAGTTGATAGTCAGTAAATACTCAGTTAAAAACTTTTTTTTCACCTCTGTCAGATGGAGAAGTTAAACTGTTGAAAAACAGATGTTTACACTATAGCTAAAACAGTCAAATATTGAGCTTTTACGTCCTAAAACGTCAGTTTTGGATTAAAGCCATATTTGCTTAAATTTGACTATATATAAAAAGATAGTATGTCATTATTTGGAAAGTCAATCGTAAAAGAAATAGGTAGGAATGTTGGTAAGGGGATTTCTAATGATCTTTTTGGAGATTGGCACGCTACGCCAGTTAGGGCATCAATAAGTCAATCTAAGTCTAAAGGTTTTGATTTAGGTTACGTAGCACCAGAAGAATATGATGTAAGCGAACAACCATTCTATAAAGAGGGAGGTATTTTTGAGGCTCTTATGTATGGAATTTTTGGCACTCTTTTTATCCTTCCAATGCCAATACTGTGGTATCAAGTAATCGCTTCCTTAATAAGATCCAAGACAAACCTATTTGCAAGAGTACCTGCAAGAAAAAAGGATGGAAGAACTAAAGCGGGGTATAAAGAATATGGCTATCATTTTATAAAACTGAAAAGTAAGAGATTGTTAAATGATGAGGAAAAATCTTATTCTAAAAAATTCGCACTTGCTCTTGTTATAGGTCAAGTTATTGCCATTGTAGGTGTATTTTGGTTAACTGACTACTTTGATGCTATTGAAGCTACTGAAGCTTCATAACGTCCGACACTTTAGCTTTCATAGGTAGACTTCACAGTAATATAAGGTATAAGTTATTTTTAGTGGCAGAGTTATAAATTAATCAAAACTGTGAACTTATTGTAGCTCACCCCACTTCGAAGAAAGGGGTGTGCCGAAAAAGTGGAATATTTGTGGAAAGAATGTGCCTAAAAAAGTGTATATTTAAGTAACTAAGGCTTCTGAAAACCTATTCCACTTTTGAAGGAACAGCTGTATAGAGCGCATAAAAAAAGGGACTGTAATACTACAATCCCTTAATTAAACTGGGTGGAAGAGCGGTCTCGAACCGCCGACCTCCTGAACCACAATCAGGCGCTCTAACCAACTGAGCTACAACCACCGTTTAAGCGGCAAATTTAAGCTATTTTTTTCTTCCATTCAAAGCTTGGGACTAATGTTTTTATGAAGGAGAAAAAA